>Ga0209933_1000755_pt1 | contig 47467 bp, 41 predicted proteins | sample ThiBiot_300_biof_FD_183944 | JGI IMG/M metagenome (GOLD analysis project Ga0209933, IMG submission 183944) | Wastewater bioreactor microbial communities from Cape Town, South Africa - Thiocy_cont_300_biof (SPAdes) | ecosystem: Engineered > Bioremediation > Thiocyanate > Unclassified | place...
TGGTTTTAGCGAGGAGCTTGAACCCGATCCCATCCCGAACTCGGCCGTTAAACTCCTCAGCGCCAATGGTACTATGGCTTAAGCCCTGGGAGAGTAGGTCGCTGCCAGGCCTGCCAAGGACAATGATTTCCTCTTTATGAACTTCTTTTCGCGTCACCAATAAAAACGCCGTTTCCGAAGTGCTCCATGCATGACGGAAGCGGCGTTTTTTATGTTCCATCGCTTGCGTGCCACGCGCTGGTATCGATCGGCGATGATCGGTCGCGCGAATCGGCCGGTTCACAGGCCGTTCATTTCGAACCCCATAGCCTCAATGCCGTCATTTCGTCCGCGCGAATCGTGAAGCCAAGCCGAGGAGAATCTCATGCGCGACATCGGTCGCTCTACTATCATCGGGATCGCCATTGCCAGTCTCATACTGTTCGTCGTTGCTGTTTCGGCCGGCAACAACGCTCTCGCACAGGCAACACGGTCCTCCCCCGCGCCGGCTGAGGCGGCGCCGTCCGACGACGCGCCGATCAAGCAGATCGCGCTCACCGAAAAGCAGATCGAAGGTGTGCTCGCGGCGCAGAAGGACATGAACGCGCTCGACGATAAGCTACCGGACAATCCGAATGTGAAACCGGACTCGAAGGTCATCGCGCAGCTCGACGCGATCGCGAAGAAATCGGGCTTTGCAAGCTACGCCGAATACAACAACGTAGTCGACAACATCAGTCTCGTGCTCGGCGGTTTCGATCCCACCACCAAGAAATACATTGGCGTGCAGGAGGTTTTGAAACAGCAGATTGCCGCGGTGCAGGCCGACACCAAGATGCCGGCCAAGGAAAAGAAGCAGGCGGTCGATGACATGAATGCGGCGCTGCAGACGCCGCCACCCGTGATCGAGAACAAAGGCAATATCGATCTCGTCGCCAAATATTACGACAAGCTCGCCGGGGCGCTGGCCGAGTCCGAGGACGAATAAAAGTTAACCTCGCGGCGCCGAAAGATCATGATCTTGGGAGCGCGCGGATTGTCGGCGTGAAGAAAAACGTGGATTCGCCCGCGCAGAGGCGAACGGAAATAATGCCCGTCTTTAAGCGGTGCCTGGCCATGACCAGCGGGAGCCTTCCGTCATAACGCGGACGGCTCCATGGCATTTTTACCGGTAACCGCCTGGATCAGGCCCGAGGGCGCTTCGCCTGAAAAAGTATCCTGAAATCAGGATCGTTGCCTGCCGCGGAGAAAAGCGCGGCAGTCGCAACGCTCGCCCGGCGCCGCGCAACCCCCTTTGCATCGCGGAACCTTTTCCGCTCCGTTCGCTCTTAACAGGTGAACTTGCCGTATCCGCGCCGGTGTGAAACCGTGTGGAAGCGGATAGCGAATGTCCGTATGGGGCTCGCGCCCGGCGGCCGCGTAGCTACGGAGGACCATAGATGGCTGAGGAGCAGGCTCAACCGAGCGGACCGGATCTGACGCAGGGTGTTGATCCCGGCGCTTTCAAGGACGGCAAGCTGGTCGGCCATGTCGGAGACCGGGAGATCCTGCTGGTGCGTGAAGGTTCCGAGATTTTCGCGATCGACGCGCACTGCAGCCATTATCACGGGCCGCTTGCCGACGGGCTCGTTGTCGACGGCACCGTTCGCTGTCCGTGGCATCATGCCTGCTTCGACCTGTGCACCGGCGAAGCGACTCGCGCTCCGGCCTTCAACGCGCTCGACGTCTGGGAGGTCGAGCAGCGCGACGGCCGGATCTTCGTTCGCAGGCAACGCGAGCGCCCGGCGAGCAAGATCGCCAAGCCCGATCATCCCGAGAAGATCGTGATCGTCGGCGGGGGCGCGGCTGGCTTTGCAGCCGCCGAGATGCTGCGCCGCCAGGATTACAAGGGCGGCATCGTGATGCTGAGCAGCGACGATGCTGCGCCGGTCGATCGGCCCAATCTGTCGAAAGACTATCTCGCCGGCTCCGCGCCCGAGGACTGGCTGCCGCTGCGTCCCGATGACTTCTACCAGCAGGCCGGCATCGATTTGCGGCTGGGCACGACGGTTAACGCCATCGATCCGGATAAACGCCAGCTCACGACCACGGGCGGCACCGTCGGTTACGACCGGCTGTTGCTTGCGACCGGCGCCGAACCGCTCCGGCTGCCGATTCCCGGCGCCAACCTGCCGCACGTCCATACCTTGCGCACGCTCAAGGATTGCCGCGCCATCATCGAGGCGGCGAAGTCGGCGAGTAGGGTGGTTGTCATTGGCGCGAGCTTCATCGGCCTTGAAGTTGCGGCGTCGTTGCGCGCCCGCGATATCGAAGTCCATGTCGTCGCGCCGGAATCTCGCCCCATGGAACGCATTCTGGGTGCGGAGATGGGCGACTTCGTCCGCGCGCTACACGAGGAGCATGGCGTCATCTTCCATCTGGAGGACACTGTGGCTGCGATCGGCGAGCAGAAGGTGACGCTCGGCAGCGGCGGAACGCTGGATGCTGATTTTGTCGTCTTCGGCGTCGGTGTGAAACCACGCCTGGAGCTTGCCGAAAAAGCGGGGTTGAAGATCGACCGCGGCGTGCTCGTCAACGAGTTCCTCGAAACCAGCGCACCCGGCATCTATGCAGCCGGGGACATCGCACGCTGGCCGGACTCTCATTCCGGGGACAACATCCGCGTCGAGCACTGGGTGGTGGCAGAGCGTCAGGGCCAGGTCGCCGCGCGCAACATGCTGGGGCACCGCGAAAAGTTTGACGCCGTGCCGTTCTTCTGGAGCCAGCATTATGATGTGCCGATCAACTATATCGGACACGCGTTGAAGTGGGACCAGATCGAGGTTGAGGGCAGCGTCGCGGACAGGGATTGCCTGCTGCGCTACAGGCATAAGGGACGCGTGCTTGCGGTGTCATCGATCTACCGCGACATCGACCACCTCAAGGCCGAAGTGGCGATGGAGCGCGCCGTCACGTCGTGAAGTTGGCCCGCGGCCGGGTACTGGCACCGGGCTGAGGAATCGTTCGGCCGGGCATATTTCTTGCCGGAATCCGGGTGGATTGCAGCATTCTCCAATCCCAGATTCCCCGACGAGGGGGCTTTGGAGAAGGAGCGGCCCATGAGTGAAGACGCGAGGGAGTGCAAGTTCGCGCTGTTCGAAACCGCGATCGGCACGTGCGGCATCGTCTGGACTCTGCGCGGCATCAGGGCGGTGCAACTGCCGCTGCCGGACGAGAACAAGACCCGGATGCGCATTCGCCAGCGCTATGGCGAAATCGCGGAGGCGATCCCGCCAGCCGGCGCGCAGTCTGCGATCGACGGCATGATCGAATTGCTCGATGGCAAGCCGAGAGATCTGTCCGGCGTGGCGCTCGATCTCGACGGCGTTCCTGATTTCCATCGCGATGTTTACGACATCGCCCGCACCATCGCGCCGGGCCGGACCATGACCTATGGCGAGATCGCCAAACGGCTTGGCGGCGTCGAACTGTCGCGTGACGTTGGTCAGGCCCTTGGCAGCAATCCGTGTCCAATTGTGGTGCCGTGCCATCGCGTGCTCGCCGCCGGCGGCAAGCCGGGAGGCTTCTCCGCCAACGGCGGCGTCGTCACCAAGCTGAAGATGCTCGCCATCGAGGGCGCGGCCGTCAATTACACGCCAAGCCTGTTCGATTGAATTGTTCGGATGAAGCGGATGCCGGCCGGCCGGCATGTGTGAACCTTGTCACGCCGCGGGCGGCGCCGAAATCTTCACCGAAGGACGCTGAATCATTTTGTCGTGGAATGCGACGAGGTTGGGATAAGCCTCGCGCCAGCCGCTATCCGCAAAACGGAAGTCGGCGTAGCCGAGCACGCAGGTGAGCGCGATCTGCGCGGCATCCAGCGGTCGCGACAGCAGGTCGCTCTGTCTGTCGAAATGCGCCATGCCGGTCCAAACCCGATGCCAGTGATCGTCGGCCCATGCCTGCCAGTAGTACTCCTTCGGGCGCGCCGCCTTTTCGTACCGGCACAGCACCATGGAATCGAGAATGCCTTGCGCGATTGCATGATCCGTCTTGATCTTCCAGCGCGCGGGACCCGACGCTGGAATCAGCTTTCCGCCGCCGGCGATCTCGTCGAGGTATTCAACGATGACATAGGAATCGAGAATCACGCTGCCGTCATCGAGGATCAACACCGGCAATTTCTTCAGCGGATTGACGTCGCGCGCATAGTCGTCGTTGGGCTTGCCCGGCGCAAGGGCAGCCGGGACCAGCTCGATGGTGTCGATCAGCCCAAGCTCGATGGCGGCAATGCGAACCTTGCGTGCGAAGGGTGAGGTCGGCGAGAAAATCAGCTTCATTGTGAAATGCCTCAAGCGCCGGTCGCGCCCCTTCGACTTTGCTCTCTGGTCTTGAATTGTTCATGGAATAACGCGCGTGCATTCGACAACTGTTTGCCCCGTTTCGCAAGGATGGCCGGAGCGGATCGCGGAGCCTTTCCCGTAAAGTCTGCGATTGCTTCACGTCACGGTGATTGGGATCAACCTGGCGGCCTTTGCGTTGGCGTTCTCGAACATAAGGAGTATCGCCAATGCCGGATCTTGCCATTTCGCCGGAAAAGGTTGGTTTTCTTATCGAGAAAGCGCGCGAGTTCGATGCCAAGGAGGCGTCGACGGACCCGGACTCCGGCTCAAACGCCTCCGATGACAATATGATCGATGTGCTGACCGACAATGGTGACGACCCGGTGGTTCGCGAAATCACCGGGTTCATCAATTCGCTGTCCGAGGATGAGCAGATCGATCTGGTCGCGCTGATGCGGCTCGGCCGGGGCGATGGCTCAATCGATGAATGGACGGATTTGCGGCGTGAGGCCGCAGACGGACACAACTCCCGGACGGCCAGTTATCTGCTCGGCGAACCGCTTCTGAGCGATTTTCTCGCGGAAGGTCTCGACCAGTTCGGTCTGCCATGGGGCGACGAGCGCACCGTGCCGGTAAGCTAGTGTGGTGGTTCAGAAGTTCGCTTCAGTGCTCAATCAAGTCCGTCAAGCGAACTTCTGAACCCAAACCACACTAGAACCATAAAGTTGCTAGTGTCCCTTTGATTCCGAAGTTCGCATCAAAGGTTGCTGCGAGGGTATACGAACTTCGGAATCGGGACACTAGATCGTCGCGCCGGGGCAGCAACGGCCATCGGCCGCCGATGCCTCATTGCCGCCGCCGTGGTAGGATGCTGTTTTCCAGCGTTTTTGAGCGAGGCGGGGACCGGTTCGCGTCAAGAAGAGGCTTCAAAATAAAAAGCTGGAGCCCGGCTTTGATTCCGTCAGAATGGCTCCAGTAATCCGGAGAGTTTGTTGACCGGCGTAACCCCAGATCCTTCCAGTCAGGACCACGGCGAGCCTGCGGCGGGGCTTGGCCTGGCGCGAGCCCTGCGGCGCGCGAGATGGGCGATCGCATGGGAAAGAGCCTGGCCGCACCTTGCGCGGCTGCTCTCCGTCGCCGGACTGTTCCTGGCGGCATCGTGGGCCGGGCTGTGGCTCGAACTGCCGGCGACGGGACGCGCTGTTGCCCTGGCTGCTTTTGTCCTGCTGGCGCTGGCTGCTGTGGTGCCCGCCGTCAGGTTCCGCTGGCCTACCAGCGAGGAAGGGCTGAGCCGGCTCGACCGCAGCGCCGGTCTGCGCCATCGGCCGGTGACCGCGCTTGCCGATACTGTCGCGACGCGGGATCCGGTTGCGCTGGCGTTGTGGCAAGCGCAGCGCGCACGCACGCTGGCCTCGCTCAAGCGCATTCGCGCCGGGCTGCCCTCGCCACGCCTGCCGATGCATGATCGCTGGGCGCTGCGCGCGCTGGTGGTGGTGCTGATGGTCGTGACCTATATCGCCGCCGGGGGCGAGCGAACCGAGCGGGTGGCCGCCGCGTTCGATTTGAACGGCATGTTGACCCCGGCCAATGTCAGGGTCGATGCCTGGGTCGCGCCGCCGCCTTATACCGGCAAGCCTCCGGTCATTCTGTCTGCGACGAACAAGGATGCGGGCCTGTCCGATACCGCGCTTCCGGTCCCGGCGGGCAGCACGCTGATCGTCCGTTCGAGCGGAGGCAGCCTCGACGTCGCGGTCAGCGGCGGCGTAACTGAAAAGGCTCCCGTCGATAACGCTCCCGAAGGCACGAACGAGCGGCACTTCACCATCGCAACGGATGGCACCGCGCATGTGCGCGCGCCCTCGGGGCAGCCGAAATGGACATTCAATGCGATCCCCGATCGCGCCCCGGCGATATCGCTGGCCAAGCATCCGGAACGTCAGGCGCGTGGATTGCTGCAACTGTCCTATCGCATGGAGGATGACTACGGCGTGACCGAAGCCCATGCGGTCTTTTCGGCCCGGACCGGAGCCTCTGCGAAGAACGGCGTGACCGCGCGCCCGCTGTTCGACCCGCCGCAGTTCGCGCTGGTGTTGCCGAACGCCAGGCCCCGCAGCGGGATCGGGCAGACCGTCAAGGACCTGAGCGAGAGTCCCTACGCCGGCGCCGATGTGACGCTGACGCTGAGCGCGCGCGACGACGCAGGCAACGAGGGACACAGCGAGCCGTTCGACCTGCGCCTGCCGGAACGTGTGTTCACCAAACCGCTGGCTCGCGCGCTGATCGAGCAGCGTCGCATCCTGGCGCTGGACGCCAATCAGAGCACGCAGGTCCATACGGCGCTCGATGCGCTTCTGATCGCGCCCGAGGTGTTCACTCCCAAGGTGGGGGAGTATCTCGGCCTTTACAGCGTCACGAAGCAGCTTGAGGAAGCGCGCATCGACGCCCAGTTGCGCGAGGTCGTCGGCAACCTCTGGGCGCTCGCGGTCAGCATCGAGGACGGCAATATCACCGACGTCGACAAGGCGCTGCGTGCGGCGCAGGACGCGCTGAAGGAGGCGTTGGAGCGCGGGGCGAGCGATGAGGAGATCAAGAAGCTCACCGAGAACCTGCGCGCGGCGCTGGACAAATATCTGAAGCAACTGGCCGAACAGATGCGCGACAATCCGCAGCAACTGGCGCGCCCGCTCGATCGCAACACCCGCGTGATGAGTCAGCGCGACCTCGACAACATGATCGAGCGCATGGAGCGGCTGTCGCGCTCCGGCGACAAGGACGCCGCCAGGCAGTTGCTCGAACAATTGCAGCAGATGCTCGAAAATCTCCAGATGGCGCAGCCGGGCCAGAGCGAGGATGGAGACTTCCAGCAGTCGCTGAACGAACTGGGCGACATGATCCGCAAGCAGCAGCAGTTGCGCGACAGGACTTTCAAGCAGGGTCAGGAGTCACGGCGCGACCGGATGCATGACAACAGCCAGGACGGACAGCATCCGATGGAGGGCTTGCAGCAGGATCAGCAGGCGCTGCAAGACAGGCTGAGGACATTGCAGCAGGAGCTTGCCCGGCGCGGCATGGGACCGGCTCAGCGTGACAGGCTCGGTCAGGACGGCGAGCAGGGATCGCAGGCTGAACAGGGCGAGGATGGTCTCGGTCAGGCCGATAGCGCCATGGGCGACGCCGGCGGACGGCTTGGCGAAGGCAATGCCGAGGGCGCCGTCGATGCGCAAGGCCGCGCGCTTGAGGCGTTGCGCAAGGGCGCCCGGAGTCTGGCTGAAGCCATGCAGCAGGGCGAGGGGCAGGGCGAGGACGGTTCGGGCAGTCGGGCGGGCAACCGGCAGAGCGGCGGCAACCAGACCGATCCGCTGGGGCGGCCGGTGCGTGGCCGGGAATTCGGCAATGATTCGAGCGTCAGGATTCCCGGTGAGATCGACGTGCAGCGGGTCCGTCGCATTCTCGAAGAGCTGCGCCGCCGTTTCGCCGATCCGTCACGGCCGAAGATCGAACTCGACTACATCGAGCGGCTGCTCAAGGATTACTGATCGTTGCGCGAGCGTCGTTCGGCCAGCGCATCGGCGACGGCGGTGCGGATATCGGCCACCGAAAACGGCTTGGTGACGACGTCGTGGACGATCGCGTTGAGCCCCGATGCGCGCTCGCGCTGATCGGCGAATCCGGTCATCAACAGAATGACCAGATCTGGGAAATCGCGCGCGGCGGCCAGCGCCAGGGCGATGCCGTCCATGATCGGCATCTTGATGTCGGTGAGCAGAAGATCGAAGGCGCGGGCGTCGCCGGCCAGAATATCCAGCGCCTCTGCGCCGTCGGCCGCGGTCACCGTCTCGTGGCTGTCCATGGCGATGGCGCGGGCGACCAGCGACCGCATCGAATCCTCGTCGTCGGCGATGAGAACGCGCGCCACGGCTACACTCCGCTTCCCGTGGCAAGATCCCGCCGGTTGAAGAAACGAACGTCGATGCTGCGGCCTTCGGGCGGCGGCGACGCCAGCCGCGAACGGAACCAGACATTCTCGCCGGGCTTGAGCGCAGCCTGTTCGAGCACCGCGTTCCACGCATAGATCTCCGAGCCGTGTGCGTCACGGACGCTGAAGCGCAGGCGTGGCAATTCGACCGGCTTGCGGGTTTGCGCCACGATCATCCCTTCGATGATCAGGACGGGTTTGCCGTCGACGGTTTCGCTCGACATCTTGACGTCCTTGAACACTAGGCCCCGCAAGTTCACCTCCAGCCCGGCGAGACGATAGAACGTTGCGGTTTGCGGCAGCAGCCGCACGATCTCGGCGCGCCAGATCACCAGCGCCAGCACCATGGCGGCCATCGCGACGCAGACGATGTTCAGATTCACCGCAGCGCCGCGCAACGCGAACCTCGGCTTGAGCAATCCGCGCAGCCGCGAGGTGAGCGGGCGCTTGTCGGCCTGAGGCTGAGGCGTATTGTCCTGCTGCGCCGGCGAGGTCCATGCGCCGGCAAGCTCCTGTTGCGTGCCGCCGGGTTCCGGGGTTTCCGGCAGGTCGCTGGCGATCGAAGGGCTGTCGATGGAGGGGATGGCTCGCGCGGGTTCGGTCCATCCCGCCGCCTCGTCCGCTCCTGCCATGGAAGGAACGCGAGCGGCGGCGACGGCTACCTTTTCGGGCATTGCCCGCCATGTTTCCTTGCAGCGCGAGCAGCGCACGGTGCGGCCCGCATCGCCGAAAGTTGCGGAGTCGACCGCGTAGGATGTCGTACAATGAGGGCAGATGATGTGCATGGACGAATCGCCGCAAATGACGCTGTCCGGAGTCTATGCGCCGACCGTTAACGAATCGGAAACCATAACCGACGCACAACGGATCCGATCGCCGCAGGGGCGCGCAAGGTCCGGGCAGCTTGATTTGGCCGATCGCGTCCGCGAACCGAGTTCGTGGGGCGGATCGGAAATTCTCCTCATTTTCGTAAGGAGCCCGTCAAGGGAACTTCTGAACGACCGACGTTGACGTCTTTTCTGATCCAAGGTTCGCGAAAGGAGGCGCCAGGAATGTTGCGAACTTTGGATTCGGGGCGCCAGGCTTGATCCGATTCGAAAATGTCGGCTTGCGCTACGGGCTCGGCCCGGAGATTTTGCGCGACCTCAGCTTTCAGGTTCCGGCCCATTCCTTCCAGTTTCTCACCGGCCCGTCGGGGGCAGGAAAGACGTCCCTGCTGCGGCTGTTGTTTCTGTCGCTGCGGCCGACGCGGGGGCTGGTCAATTTGTTCGGTCAGGACGTCTCGCTGCTTGGCAAGGACGAGGTCGCCGATTTGCGCAAGCGCATCGGCATCGTCTTGCAGGACTTTCGCCTGCTCGATCACATGACCACTTACGAGAACGTCGCCTTGCCGTTCCGGGTGATGGGGCGCGATGAGTCGACCTACCGGCGCGAAGTCATCGATCTTCTGAGATGGGTGGGGCTCGGCGAACGCATGGACGCGCTGCCACCGGTGTTATCCGGCGGCGAGAAGCAGCGCGCGGCGATCGCTCGGGCGGTGATCGCGCGTCCGCAACTCCTGCTGGCGGACGAGCCGACCGGCAACGTCGATCCGACGCTCGGACGGCGGTTGTTGCGGTTGTTCATCGAGCTGAACAAATCCGGCACGGCGGTCATCATCGCCACCCACGATATCACGCTGATGGACCAGTACGACGCGCGGCGTCTGGTGCTCCATCAGGGACGGCTGCACGTCTATGAGTAACACTGGCGACGACCACGGCGTTTTGATGGACCTCGGGCGCGAACGCCCGCAGGTGCCGGCCCGCGCGCGCAACATGTCGCCGATCGTGCCGCGCGCTTCGATCGCCGGCCGTGCTCTGGTCGCCGTCGTCGCCATCATGACGTTTCTCGCCTCGATCACGACCGGGGCGGTTCTGCTGGTCAGCGCCTCGGCGACGGAATGGCAGTCGGACGTTGCGAGCGAAATCACCATTCAGGTGCGCCCGGTCGCCGGTCGCGACATTGAGCGCGACGTTGCCGCTGTCGCCGGCGCCGTGCGCGCCGAGCCGGGCATTCTTGAGGTCAGGCCGTACACCCGGGAGGAGTCCGCCAGGCTGCTGGAGCCGTGGCTCGGCAGTGGCCTGTCGCTTGACGATCTGCCGGTGCCGCGCATGATCGTGGCGCGGGCGGCGCCGGGGACCAGGCTCGACCTTGAAGGACTCCGCGGCCGCGTGACGCAGGTGGCGCCGTCGGCCAGCGTGGACGACCATCGCGCCTGGATCAACCGGATGCGGTCGATGACCAATGCGACGGTGTTCGCCGGGATCGGCGTGCTCGTTTTGGTCATCATCGCCACTATAATTTCGGTATCCTTCGCGACCCGTGGTGCCATGGCGGCCAACCGGCCGATCGTCGAGGTGCTGCATTTCGTCGGCGCGAGCGACCGCTACATCGCCAATCGCTTCCTGCGGCATTTCCTGCGGCTCGGGTTCGAGGGCGGCGCGATCGGCTGCGTCGCCGCCATGCTGATGTTCGGCTTCTCCGAATCGATCGCCACCTGGTTTTCCGGAACGCCGGTCGGAGACCAGTTCGCGGCGCTGCTGGGCACGTTCTCGCTGCGTCCTTCAGGCTATCTCGTTCTGGCGGCGCAGACGGTGCTGATCGCCGCGATCACCGCCCTGGCCGCCCGCCGCACGTTGTTTGCGACGCTGGACGAAATTGACTGAGTGGCTGGTTCAGGTCTCCCGCTTTACCTAGCGCGACCGGATTCCACTTCGCCCCAAAACGAACTAAAGTCGGGGTGACCAGGAATATCGCACGGATGAGTGAACAAGCGCGCCATGACAAGCCGGAAGCCACGCGCCAGACGCCGGCGCGGCGTCGCGCCAGGATGCTCGCGGCGGTGGTTGCCGTAGCCGGGATCGCCTTTGTCGGGGCGGGAGTGGGCTTCGTCGGATTTCTGTCGCAACTGCGCGGAGTCGAAACGAAACCGGCCAGCAATGCCGACGGCATCGTCGTGCTCACCGGCGGATCGTCGCGGATTTCCGACGCGATCGAGCTTCTGGCCGGCGGCTATGGCAAGCGACTGCTGATCTCGGGCGTCCACCCCACCAACGGGGTCAGTGATATCTCGCGCTCCTTGCCCGACAGCCAGCGGCTGCTGACATGCTGCGTCGATCTCGATCGGTCGGCGGTCAACACCCGGAGCAATGCCAGCGAGACGCGGCGCTGGGTCGACGAACGGGGTTTCCACTCGCTGATCGTGGTGACCTCCAACTATCACATGCCCCGCGCCATCGTCGAATTGTCGCATGCGATGCCGGACATCACCCTGATTCCGTTTGCGGTGATCGGCGATAAGTGGCGCGAAGAGCCATGGTGGACGAGCGGTGCTACCTTGCGGCTGTTGCTGTCGGAATATGTCAAATACCTCGCCGCGGAGGCGCGGGTTCGCCTGGCTTATATTGGTCTCGAACCTTTCCCCGAGACCACCGACCCGTCTGCCGGATCGGCCGAGCCGAAACGACCGCCCTCCGGTTAGTGTATGATCCCGATCCAAACGGCCGCGCCAGCGCAAGGTGCAAGCCGGTTTTGCGATCAGAACACGCGCGGGTTATTGATGAGAGCATTGCCTTGCGGCTGGCCGGATCCGCTTCCGGCGCCACGAAATTGGATCGTTGATGATTTTGATCTTTCTGCGCTCGCTGGTCTTCAACGTCCTGTTCTATCTGACGATGGCGATCTGGATCATTGCCGCGCTGCCGACCTTCGCGATGCCGCGCGCAGCCCTCGTCGGCATGGCGAAGGCCTGGGGACGCTGGAACATCTGGCTGATGCGGGTGATTTGCGGCACGCGCGTGAGGATTCTCGGCGCCGGAAGGATTCCGAAAGGGCCGCTGATCATCGCTTCGAAGCATCAGTCGATGTGGGAGACGTTCGCGCTGTTCAGTCTCATCGACCAGCCGATCGTCATTCTCAAGCGCGAGTTGAAGTGGATTCCGTTTTTCGGCTGGTATCTGACGAAGACCGGCATGATCGGCATCGACCGCAAGGCCGGCATACGCTCGCTCAAGATGCTGGCCCGGATGACGCAGGAGCAGATGCGTCTCGGGCGTCAGCTTGTCATTTTCCCCGAGGGGACGCGGCGGGCGATCGGCGCGCCGCCGGCATATAAAAGCGGCGTCGCCATGATCTATGCCGAGGCCAAGGTGCCGTGCGTGCCGGTGGCGCTCAATTCCGGCCTGTGCTGGCCGCGCCGCACGTTCCTGCGCTATCCCGGAACGATTTCGGTCGAGTTTCTCGATCCGCTGCCGCCGGGATTGCGGCGCGACGAATTCATGTCGCGGCTGGCGGCCTCGATCGAAACAGCGACGACGGCTCTGGTCGAGGCGGAGCAGCGCGAGCAGGCGCGGTTGTTCGGGCGCGGGCCGGACGCCTCAAAGACCGAGGATTAGAGCATGATCCCGAAAGTGGAAACCGGTTTTCGGAAAAGATCATGCCCAATCAAAACAAGCAACGAGTCTGATTCAAACAGTTGAAGCAGTGGGTCCGATTCTAACATTTGCATCCCGTTGCGGCAGGGAGTTCTTGCAAATGTTAGAATCAAAGGACCACTAGCAACTATCAGGTTTCCAGGGTCCTTCACCGTTCCATGGAAACAGTGAAAGACTCTAGGCGCTTGATTTAACGCGTTTTCTTCACGCGAACCGGTATCCACTTCGCTCGAAAACGCTATAGTGGAGTTTTGAATTTGACATTCGCCTGCCGGGTTTGCTGCAAAGTGGGTAGCGAATGTCAAATGCACTCCACTAGCCGCGCACCGGCGTATCGTCGCGCAGCAATTCCGCCAGCTGATGAAGTTTCGGGTCGCGAAAGCCCTGTGCCTCGATCGACTTCACGGTGGACAGCACGTAGTCGCGATTATGGCCGGAGCGGCCGTGGCCCTGCCGCACGTAGCGAACCTGTTCCGCCAGCGTCAGCCGTCCGGCATACTGGACATGACCGCGATCGACGACATAGGCCAGCGCGCTGACCCGCCGGCGGGCGTCGTCCTCGAGCCAGACGGAGCGCATCACCTCGCGATAGACGTGGGTGGTCTGTTCGCGCCCGCGCAGGTAAGCGAGGGTGGCCTCGCGACAGCTCGGCGCAACGCGGAACGCGATGCCGCGGCAGGCGCCTCCGCGGTCGAGGCCGAGAACCAGCCCCGGTTTCTCCGGCGTCCCGCGATGGTCGAACGAATAGACGCAGAGCGCCCGGTGCTCGCCGATCAGCCGCGCCGGCACCTGCTCGGCAAAGTCGAATCCCGGCCGCCACATCAGCGAACCGTAACCGAACACCCAGAAATCGGTATCGGAATGGCCGGAACCCGGCTCGAATTGTCGTTGAGCATTCATCGCGTATGCCTGGAGGGTTGCGGTTCTTTGACCGCATCCTGCCCCTGAAATATTGCAGACCCGCGCTGTCAGGCGAAGCGGAATTGAAAGGGCTGGTTTTGCCGCAACGGCGCGATTATTCTCCAAGGCAACCGCTGATTTGACAAATTCACGAGTGTACCTTCCTGCATGGCCGCCGCCACCACGCCCCCTTCCAAGCATCGTCTTTGGCCCATTTTCGTCATGCCCGCGCTGGTGGTCGTCGCTGCCATAGCGTGGAGCGCGTTCTGGTTCTATTCGGCTTCGCAGGTCGACCGTACCGTCGACGCCTGGCGCGCGCGCGAAGCCGCGTCCGGGCGCATCTATGATTGCGCCAAGCGGACCGTCGCGGGGTTTCCGTTCCGCCTGGAGGTTCACTGCCTGGATGCGACCGTCGAGCTGAGGTCGCAGACCGCTGATCAGGCGGCTGCCCAAGCGCCACCGGTGACCGCCCGCCTCGGGGACATTTTTGTGATCTCGCAGATCTACACTCCGAGGTTGCTGATCGCGGAGTTCAAGGCTCCGGCGACGCTATACCGGCTGGGGCAGCCGGTGATGGTCGTCAACTGGAAGACCGCGCGCAGCAGCATTGTCGGGCTGCCCGGCACACCGCAAAGCGCTGACCTCGTATTCGACGATCCAGTGGTCGATCGCGTGGACGGCTCTGTGCAGACCCCGGTCGCACGTGCGAGCCACGTCGAGCTTCACGGCCGCATCGCGGAGAACTCCAAACCGGATCACCCGACGATCGAGACCGTCCTCGAATTGACCGGAGCAACGCTTCCCGACATTCACCCGGTGTTGACCAAGCCGTTCGATGCGGACGTTCGTGCGATGCTGCACGGGTTGAAGGATTTCACGCCCAAACCCTGGCCGGTGCGGTTTCGCGAATTGCAGGCTGTGGGCGGCCGCGTCGAGATCATGCAGTCGCGCATCCAGCAGGGTGATCTGATTGCGATCGCCGCCGGCTCGCTTGGCCTCACCGCCGATGGACACCTCGACGGCGAGTTGCATATGACGGCGACCGGCTTTGAGGCGATCATTCCGGCGCTCGGAATCCAGCAAATGCTGGAGGAGGGTGTTCCGCAGGGCACGCTCGACAAGGTCGCGCCGGGCGTGAAGACGGAAGACATCAACAATCTGTTCGGTGCGCTGGATCGGGCGATTCCGGGATTGGGCAAGGCCGTGCGGGAGAACGCCAATGCCGGTGTCACCGCGGGCCTCGCGGCGATCGGTCAGGAGGCAACGCTCGAAGGCAGGAAGGCGCGCTCCTTCCCGTTGCGTTTCGTCGATGGCGCCGTCTTCATCGGGCCGTTGAAGGTCGCCCAGACGCCGCCGCTGTTCTGACATTTACCCCGGCCGTCATGCGCGGGCTTGACCCGCGTCCATCCATCTTCTTAAGCGGATGGAGTGCCGGATCGAATCCGGCCATGACTTCTTAAGGCTTCTTTGCCGCGTTCGGTTGCAGCCGTCCGAAATCCGGAGCCGCCGAATCCTGACCGATCTCGACGATGCCGCGGCGGATCGCGCGGGTGCGGGTGAAATGCTCGAACAGCGCCTCTCCGTCGCCACGGCGCATGGCGCGCGTCAGCTTGGAAAGATCCTCATTGAAGGTGCCGAGCATTTCCAGCACCGCGTCCTTGTTGGACAGGAAAACGTCGCGCCACATCGTGGGATCGGACGCCGCGATGCGGGTGAAGTCGCGAAAGCCGCCGGCGGAGAATTTCATCACTTCCGAGGACGTGACCTCGCCGAGTTCGTCCGCGGTGCCGACGATGGTGTAGGCGATCAGGTGCGGCAGGTGGCTGGTAATCGCCAGCACCAGGTCGTGATGTTCGGGCGTCATGGTTTCGACCCTGGCGCCGATCGCGGTCCAGAATGCGCGCAATCTGTCCACCGCGGCGGTGTCCGTCCCCTCTGGCGGCGTCAGGATGCACCAGCGGTTGATGAACAACTCGGCGAAACCGGAATCCGGTCCCGAGTGCTCAGTGCCGGCGACCGGGTGCGCGGGCACGAAATGAATACTCGCGGGCAGATGCGGAGCCATGTCGCGGACGATGGCGCCTTTCACCGATCCGACGTCGGAGACGATGGCGCCCGGCTTGAGATGCGGCGCGATCTCCTGCGCCACTGCTCCGCACGCACCGACGGGAATGCAGAGGATCACGAGATCGGCGCCGTCAGTGGCTTCGGCGTTGGTTTCCACCACGCGATCGGCGATGCCAAGCTCCGTCACCCGCGCACGCGTTTTCGCGGAGCGTGCGGTGACGACGATTTCTCCGGCGAGGCCTCGCGCACGCGCGGCGCGCGCGATCGAACCGCCGATCAGTCCAAATCCGATCAGCGCGATCCGCTGGAACAAGGGCGCTGCCGTCATGCCGGTGCCATGAAGTCGCGCAAGCCCTCAGCCACCAGGCGGTTGGCTTCCTCGGTGCCGATGGTCAAACGCAGCGCATACGGCAGGCCATAATTGTCGAGCGCGCGCAGCACCAGGCCGCGTCGGGTCAGAAACGCATCGGCCTCGGACGCGGTCTTGCCCCGGGTCTCGGGGAAGTGGATCAGAATGAAGTTCGTCACGCTCGGCGTCACCTTGAGGCCAAGTTTTGTCACTTCATCCGTCAGCCAGTTGCGCCACTTCTCCGTATGCGCCTTCGACATCTGGACGTGCGCGGTGTCCCCGATCGCCGCCGCGGCCGCAAGCATCGCAGGGGTCGAGACGTTGAAGGGGCCGCGTATCCGGTTCACCGCCTCCACGATATGCGCCGGGCCGAACATCCAGCCGATGCGCAACGCAGCCAGGCCATGGATCTTGGAGAAGGTGTGCGTCAGCACGGTGTTTTCGGTGGTCGCCACCAGTTCGATGCCGAATTCGTAGTCGTTGCGCGACACATAATCGGAATAGGCGGCGTCGAGCACCAGCAGCACGTGCGAGGGCAGTCCTGCGCGCAACCGCCTGACCTCGTCGAACGGCAGATAGGTGCCGGTCGGATTGTTGGGATTGGCGAGCCAGACCATCTTGGTCTTCGGCGTCACGCGCTTGAGGATCGCGTCGACGTCGGCGGTGTAGTCGGTCTCCGGCGCGACGACGTTGGTCGCGCCGTTCGCCATGGTCGCGATCGGGTACACCAGAAAGGCGTGGGTGGTCGAAATCGCCTCGTCGCCGGGGCCGAGATAGGTATGCGCCAGCAGGTTCAGGATTTCGTCCGACCCTGCGCCGCAGATGATGCGATCGGGGTCGAGTCCGTAGGCGCGCGCGATGGCGTCGCGCAGCACGCGCGAGGTGCCTTCCGGATAGTCCTGGAGATGCGTCACGGCATTGCGGTAAGCGTCCATCGCCTTCGGCGAGGGGCCGAACGGCGTTTCGTTGGCCGACAGCTTGAACATCTTGCGGCCCGCTTCCGGCACCGGGCTCTTGCCGGGCACGTAGGGCGCAATATCGAGAATGCCGGGATTCGGCACCGGTCGGGACATGATGAACTCCGGGACAGTCCGACGTTACGGGCGAGCCGCCGCGCTGGAAGGTATCGTATAGCGTGTTGCGTGGCTGCCGACGAGGGCCGTCGAACGAACCGACGCACCGGCCTCAAACAGCGCCGCTCGGATCGTGTCGAGGCCGGTGCCGCCGGTGACGGACACCAGCAGCGCGGCGCCGTCGAAGGCGGTGTCGGGGACTGCGACGATTTCGGCAAGCGGCGACAGCGTTCGCGCGATACCGGCATTCCAGCCGGACACGCGCACGCTCCAGGTTTCCACTTCGGTGACCCGCGCATCGTCGGCGACGCGCGAGACCACGAACACCGGCAGCGCCGCCGGATGGTCGGCGCGCTCGATGAAAGGCAGGCGGGCGATGATCTTCGGCGCGCCGTCGGCTTCGAGCGCAAGCCACCACGGCGCACGGCTCGATGTCGCCGAAACAAGCGCAAGGTCGCCCTTCGAATTCGCCACCGCTTCCACGGCCGCCTGCGCGCTGAAATGCGGCACGAACGGCACCGTGAAGCCGAAGTGGAAGCGCGCGGAATCCCGCATCGCGGATTCGCCGAGCGACAGGTCGGCGTGCAGCGAAAATGGCGCCTGCACATAGGTGAAGGTCGCGATGATGACGCGCCAGATGCTCTCGACGGTGTCGAGCGGCAGGATGCCGCGATGACGCTGCGCCAGGCGGCGCATCATGTCGGCTTCGCGCGCCGGGCGGAATGCGGAGCCGGTTTCCTGGGTCTGCTTCACCGAGATCAGGCGATCGATGATGTCGCCACGTCGCATGAGCAGGCTGTGAACCTGTTCGTCGATGCCGTCGATCTCTTTGCGCAACTCCTGCAGGGAAGGTGGCGCGGGCGGTGCTTTGGTCATGGATACCACTTGTCGGCCGCGAACGGGCGGCTACCGGTTCTGCCATTCCCTCCCGTTCCAGGGGCGTCTTTTTGCGAAGCTCCGACGCCGGGGGACAGTTGCGCCGGTCGCTCGGCGAATTCGGTCCTTCGCGAAATAACGGGTCGCGAATGGTAAATGAATTTCCACCAGCGGCCGCATTGATAGGAAAGTAGGCGCACGAAAGCAAAGAAAACCTTGCCGCCTCGACGCAATCACCGTCGGCGGAAGTGGCAGCTTGTCTTGACGAAAACCGCATGCGGGATTAGGTTCCGACTGTTCCGTGGTCATTTGAGCCGGCCGGCTTGCAGCCACGTTAAACAACTCGCTAAACAGGCCGGGGACAGCGAAATCCTGATCCCGGCCGAACAGATGTTCAGGCCGGTTTTTTTATGGCCTGCGGTCCGGCGGTTTTTTACCAAGCCCCGGAGGAGGTCATCGGCAGGATGGTCAACGTGCAACCGATACCGGGCCCGGCTCATGCCGAGGATCGAGCCCTTGAGGCGGACCATCCCACCTCAAAGGTTGCGATGTTCACCGGCGATCAGCCGCTACCGCTCGATTGCGGCATCGATCTCGCGCCGTTCCAGATCGCCTACCAGACCTACGGCGAACTCAACGCCGGCAAATCCAACGCCGTTCTGGTCTGCCATGCGCTGACCGGCGATCAGCATGTCGCCAACGTTCATCCGGTCACCGGCAAGCCGGGTTGGTGGATCACGCTGGTGGGGCCCGGCAAGCCGCTCGACACCGACAGGTATTTCATCATTTGCTCGAACGTGATCGGCGGCTGCATGGGTTCGACCGGTCCCGCCTCGACCAATCCCGTCACCGGGAAGGTGTGGGGGCTGGATTTCCCGGTCATCACCATCCCCGACATGGTGCGGGCGCAGGCGATGCTGATCGACCGGCTCGGCATCGATACGCTGTTTGCCGTGGTCGGCGGCTCCATGGGCGGCATGCAGGTGCTGCAATGGTGTGCGGCCTATCCGCAGCGCGTGTTTTCAGCGCTGCCGATCGCGTGCAGCACCCGCCACTCCGCGCAGAACATCGCGTTTCACGAGTTGGGACGACAGGCTGTCATGGCCGATCCCGACTGGCGCGACGGCCGCTATGTCGAGCAGGGCACCCATCCGCACCGCGGGCTCGGCGTGGCGCGGATGGCCGCGCACATTACCTATCTGTCGGATGCAGCGCTGCATCGCAAATTCGGACGCCGGATGCAGGACCGCGAACTGCCGACGTTTTCCTTTGATGCGGATTTTCAGGTGGAGAGCTATCTACGCCATCAGGGATCGTCGTTCGTCGAGCGCTTCGATGCCAACAGCTATCTCTATTTGACGCGGGCGATGGATTATTTCGACATCGCCGCCGACCATGACGGCGTGCTGGCGGCCGCGTTTCGCGGCACCCGGACCCGGTTCTGCGTGGTGTCATTTACGAGCGACTGGCTGTTTCCGACCTCGGAATCGCGCGCCACCGTTCATGCTCTCAATGCCAGCGGGGCGCGGGTCTCCTTCGCCGAGATCGAGACCGATCGCGGCCATGACGCCTTCCTGCTCGACGTACCCGAATTTTTCGACATTGCGCGTGCTTTCCTGGAATCAGCAGGCCATAGCCGCGGGCTGACGGCAGATGAGTGAGATGAGCGCACCGCAACCTGCCTTGCCGCTGGCTGACAGCGTGCCGCCCCGAAAGCGCTATCGCCGGAAAGGCCGTTATCGCAGCGACCATCTGCTGCTGGCCGAGATGATCGAGCCCAATTCAAAGGTGCTGGATGTCGGCTGCGGCGACGGCGACCTCCTGCAATTGCTCGAGACGCGCGGCGTCGATGGCCGCGGCATCGAACTGTCGCGCGAGGGCGTCAATCACTGCGTCGCCAAAGGGCTCGCCGTGGTGCAGGGCGATGCCGACACCGATCTCGTCAACTATCCCGACGACGCCTTTGATTACGTGATCCTGTCGCAGACTTTGCAAGCCACGCGGCAGCCGAAGGCGGTGCTTGAAAACCTGCTGCGGATCGGCAGCAGGGCCATCGTGTCGTTTCCGAATTTCGGCCACTGGAAAATGCGGCTCCAACTGTTGATCGGTGGGCACATGCCGCGCACCGACAACCTGCCGGCGACCTGGTACGACACGCCGAACATCCATTTCTGCACGATCAAGGATTTCGTCCAACTCTGCGACGAGATCAACGTCAGGATGGAGCGTGCGGTCGCGCTCGATCTCTATGGCCGGCCGCTGCGCTTCAACGCGCCATGGTGGTTCTGGAATATGTTCGGGGAGCAGGGTGTGTTCCTGCTGAGCCGGGCGGAGAAGATCAGATAAGCGTAGGCAACGCTACGGCGTTGTCGCTTTTTTAACCAATCTGGACAGACCGCGAAGCTCCGATTCGGCGCGAAATTTACCATCTGACGAAGTCGTCAATCTCTGCGGCCGGCTCTCCACAGATAGAAATTATAATTACGCAACAAGAGCTTGGATAAATTTTTGGCCCGCCGCAGCCAAGTGCATCGCTGATCTGTGCTGCACGCAACCCAGATATGACTTCCAAATCCCTAACTCCCGTGGTTTCAAAGCGCCGCGTTTTCCCGCCGCAACATAATCGCGGATTTACCGTGAAGCTGGGGGGAAATGGGAGGTGTCACAGGGGAGCAAGAATGTCTCAGTTAGTTGCGTTACGCCGGCTGCCGCATATCCTGGCGCTGGCGGTTTGTTCCTTGGCAGTCGCCGCATTCTCGGCGCCGGCCTCGGCAAGGCCTCATCACCGCGCGGGACATCACGCGTACGTTCATCACCACAAGCATCATCATCACGCGCATCGGCACCACCGCTATCGCCATCACAGGCACAATCACGCGTCGCGCCTGGATTCAACCGAAACCGGATTTTCAGGTGGAGGCTTCGTGTCGAACATCGTCACCGAGGCACGTCGTTACATCGGCGGCAATCCCACCGGCCGCAGCCGGCTTTGGTGCGCCCGTTTCATGAACATGGTTCTGAAGCGTTCCGGGCATCGGGGAACGGGCTCCGACATGGCGAGTTCGTTCGCGCATTACGGGCGGAGGGTCTCCGGTCCGCAGGTCGGCGCCATCGCGGTCATAGGTCGACGCGGCGGCGGCCATGTCGGCGTCGTCAGCGGTGTCGACCGCCGTGGCAATCCCATTATCGTTTCGGGCAACCATGGCCATCGCGTCGCGGAGGCGGTCTATCCGCGCGGCCGCGTCTACGCCTATGTGATGCCGTCGAACTGAGCGGAACTTCACCCGATCATAAATCGTCGTGATCGAGCACTTCGATCTTGTCGCCGGCGGCGATCGTGCCGCCGGTGATGACTTCGGCATAGACCCCGCAATCGCGATGCCCCAGCGTTCGCGTCAGCGTGTTCGGAATGTCGAGGTCGCGCGCTGCGGTCTCCGGATCGACATTGGTGGCCGTGCATCGGACGATGCGCTTGACCACCTTGAGCCGGATGTCGCCGATTGCAAGCGTGTGCCCGAGCAGGTCGAGTTCGCGCCAGGCCGGCCAGCCGCGGACGTAAAGATTGGCGCGGAAACGGAGCGGATGAACCGGCTGCCCGACCATGTCCTCGATGGCGGCGACGCTGCCGAGGTTGATGATCGAGACCACCTTCCTTGCGACGTCCGAGAAGCTGTGGCCGCTGCCGACGAGAACCTTGGGCGGTCCCTTGAGTTCCCGGGTGAAATTGGCGGTGAAGAACCGTTCGACCGCGCCGCGGCCGGCGTCGGTGCCGAGGTCGGCGCGCACCGCCTCCTCGCCATTGGTCCGGATGGTCAGGACCCGGCTGGCATCGTCATAGCGGCTGCGGAGCGCGGCGAGTCGTTCGTCGCGCATCAGCATCAGAAAGCGGCTTTTCGGAAAGTGCTGCGGATGGGCCGGGTCGAACCCGATAGGGCCGTTCTCGATGGCATAGCTGCGGTCGCCGGGAACGGTCTCGCCGGGGCGCAGCGTCGCATGGGGCAGGGCTTCGGCGGACAGGCCTTTGACAGGGTAGCGGTAAAGGGCGGCGACAGTCGCATCCGGGATGGCAGACATAGGGTCCTTTAAGGGATTCAGGCCGGCTGCGCCATCGGTTTTGAAAACCCGCCGCGGTTCCCCTTCATTTCCTGGGAGCGTATTCCTACATTTGCCACAAGCCGGATCGACGATCCGTCGTGCCGACCGCTGCCGGTTGAGGAACGTCAATGCGGCCAGCGGAAATCCAATACCCAATGAAGATGTCGCCTCTGTGCCTTCGGGGCAGGGGCGACAGGCTGAGGGAGATTCCATGAATATTGAAAAATATACCGAGCGGGTGCGCGGCTTCATCCAGTCGGCGCAGTCGCTTGCGGCCCGCGAAGGCCATCAGCAATTCACGCCGCTCCATATCCTGAAAGTCTTGCTCGACGACAGCGAGGGTCTGGCGGGAAGCCTGATCGATCGCACAGGCGGCAATTCGCGCGCGATCCTGAAGGCGACCGAAGCCGCGCTCAACAAGATGCCGAAGGTGACCGGCGCCGGCGCGGGCCAGATCTATCTGGCGCCGGCGACCGCGCGCGCGTTTGATGCCGCCGAGCAGGCGGCCGAAAAGGCCGGCGACAGCTTCGTCACGGTGGAACGGCTGTTGCAGGCGCTGTCGCTCGACAGGGACAGCGACGCCGGCAAGCTGCTGAAGGATGGAGGCGTCACGCCGCAGAACCTCAACGCGGCGATCAACGCGCTGCGCAAGGGACGCACGGCGGACAGCGCCACGGCGGAAAACGCCTACGACGCGCTGAAGAAATATGCCCGCGACCTGACGCAGGCGGCGCGTGACGGCAAGCTCGATCCGGTGATCGGCCGCGATGAGGAAATCCGCCGAACGATTCAGGTGCTGTCTCGCCGCACCAAGAACAATCCGGTGCTGATCGGCGAGCCCGGCGTCGGCAAGACCGCCATCGCCGAAGGCCTGGCGCTGCGCATCGTCAACGGCGACGTGCCGGAAAGCCTCAAGGACAAGAAGCTGCTGGCGCTCGATCTGGGATCGCTGATCGCCGGTGCGAAATACCGCGGCGAATTCGAGGAGCGGCTCAAGGCGGTGTTGCAGGAGGTAACGTCCGCCGAGGGCGGCATCATCCTGTTCATCGATGAGATGCACACGCTGATCGGCGCCGGCAAGGCCGATGGCGCGATGGACGCGTCGAACCTGCTGAAGCCGGCGCTGGCGCGCGGCGAATTGCATTGCGTTGGCGCGACCACGCTTGACGAGTACCGCAAGCATGTCGAAAAGGACGCCGCGCTGGCGCGGCGCTTCCAGCCGATCTTCGTGTCCGAGCCGACCGTGGAGGATACCGTCTCGATCCTGCGCGGGCTGAAGGACAAGTACGAACAGCATCACGGCGTCCGTATCGCCGACTCGGCGCTGGTCGCGGCCGCCATGCTGTCCAACCGCTACATCACCGACCGCTTCCTGCCCGACAAGGCCATCGATCTGGTCGATGAAGCGGCGGCGCGCCTGAAGATGCAGGTTGATTCCAAGCCGGAAGAACTCGACTCGCTCGACCGCGAGATCGTGCGGCTGAGGATCGAGCAGGAGGCGCTGAAGAAGGAGAACGATGCCGGCTCCAGGACGCGTCTTGAGAATCTCGAGAAGGAACTGGTCGATCTGGAGAAACGGTCGGCGGATCTGACCTCGCGCTGGAATGCGGAAAAAGGCAAGTTGTCCGATGCCGCCAAACTCAAGAGCGAACTGGATCAGGCGCGGATCGAACTCGCCAACGCGCAGCGCAGCGGCGAATACCAGAAAGCCGGCGAACTGGCCTATGGCCGGATTCCCGAACTCGAAAAGCGTCTGGAGAGCATCGAGGCCAGCGAGAGCAATACGATGATGAACGAAACGGTGACGGCGGACAACATCGCTCAGGTGGTGTCGCGCTGGACCGGCGTCCCCGTCGACAAGATGCTCGAGGGCGAGAAGGAAAAGCTGCTGCGGATGGAAGAGAGTCTTGCTGCGCGTGTCGTGGGACAGTCCGAGGCCGTGCGCGCGGTGGCCACCGCCGTGCGCCGCGCCCGCGCGGGCCTGCAGGATCCCAACCGTCCGATGGGCTCGTTCATGTTCCTAGGGCCCACCGGCGTCGGCAAGACCGAGTTGACCAAGGCGCTCGCCGCCTATCTGTTCGACGACGAGACCGCGATGGTCCGCATCGACATGTCCGAATACATGGAGAAGCATTCGGTGGCGCGGCTGATCGGCGCGCCTCCGGGCTATGTCGGCTACGACGAGGGCGGGGCGCTGACGGAGGCAGTGCGGCGGCGGCCTTATCAGGTCGTGCTGTTCGACGAGATCGAAAAGGCGCATCCGGACGTGTTCAACGTGCTTCTGCAGGTGCTCGACGACGGCCGATTGACCGACGGTCAGGGCCGCACGGTGGATTTCCGCAACACGCTGATCATCATGACGTCGAACCTCGGTTCGGAGTTTCTGGTGAACCAGCCCGAGGGCGAAGACACGTCCGCCGTGCGCGAGCAGGTGATGGGGATGGTGCGCGCGCACTTCCGTCCCGAATTTCTCAATCGCGTCGACGAGATCATTCTGTTCCATCGGCTGCAGAAGAGCGAGATGGGGAGGATCGTGGACATCCAGTTCGCCCGGCTGCAAAAGCTGCTCGAAGATCGCAAGATCGTGCTCGACCTCGATTTGGCTGCGCGCGACCGGCTGGCCGAGAAAGGCTGGGATCCCGCTTATGGCGCGCGCCCGCTCAAGCGCGTGATCCAGCGCGACGTGCAGGATCCGCTCGCTGAAATGATCCTGGCGGGCAAGGTCCATGATGGCGACCACGTCGCGATTTCGGTCAAGGGCGGCGTTCTCACGTTCAACGGTGAGACGCCCTCGGTGGCGGATATCGAGCAGTTCGAACCGCGCATGCCGAAGCGCAAGCTGCACTGAGCTTCTCCGCACGCGGCCTGATTTCCTGCATCGCAGGAAGATGCCGCGTGCGAAAGCGAGACCGTTCCTTGATCTCGCCCGGTCGCGTGATCGCGCTTTCCGGCATTAACGCAAGGTAAAACCGGCCGACACTCCGGCACCCCATTCGGGGCGTCCCGGCCACTCTCCCGCAATGCTAAAAATAAGCGCGGCAACGAAATATTCGTTTCGCTGCCTGCGTGCGCTGAAGGGTAATATTCTTTTTTTCAATAACGCATTGTTTTCTCTGCCAAACCGGACCTATTCAAGAGACCCGGACTGTCGAAAATGGCGCGGCAGATTCCGTATCGTTCAGCGGCTCGACCCGACCTGTGAAATGCAAATCGCAATCGGGCGGGCAGTTCGCTTCCGAGGTTTGCTTGCGATGACAAAATTGGAATTTCCAGGATCGGCGCTCTCGACGGATCAGTGGACGCAAGTCAACCAGCTTGCGACGTCGCTCAGTCATGAACAGGCGATCTGGATCAGCGGCTATTTCGCCGGTTTGAGCCATAAGGCTCGCGCGGCCGCTATTGCTTCCGATGTCGCGGAGCTTGCGCCACCTTCACAAGGCAATCTCATCGCGGCGCCTGCGACGCGGCTGTTGACGGTTCTGTTCGCCAGCGAAACGGGAAACAGCAAGGCTCTGGCCCAGACTCTCGTCGACAAGGCCGCGGCCAAGGGCATCGAGGCCCGCCTCGCCGATATGGCGGACTACAAGACGCGCGGTCTCAAGGACGAGCAGGACATGCTTGTCATCACCAGCACCCATGGCGAGGGCGACGCGCCGCAGACGGCCGTCGGCTTCTTCGAATTCCTGGAAAGCCGCAAGGCGCCGAAGTTACCGCAGTTGCGCTACGCAGTGCTGGCGCTGGGCGATTCCACCTACGAAAAATATTGCGAGGCAGGTAAGCGGGTCGACCGGCGGCTGGAAGAACTGGGCGCGCAGCGTCTCGCCGACCGCGTCGACTGCGACGTCGACTATGAGGAGGCTGCGGAAGCGTGGATTGCGGCCGTGGTCACCAGCCTCGCGCCATCGGCGCAAACCGCGCAATCTGCGCCGGCATCGGCGGCCGCGGCGCAGAGCCGTGAACCGGCGGCGGCGACATTCGACAAGAAGCATCCGTTTCAAGCCGCGGTCATCGACAACATCGTGCTGACCGGGCGCGGGTCGACCAAGGAAACCCGCCATATAGAACTGTCGCTTGCTGACTCCGGACTGACCTACCAGCCGGGCGACGCGCTCGGCATCGTGCCGCGCAACGACCCGGCGCTGGTCGAGGCTGTGCTGGAGAAGCTGTCGCTGCCGGCCGATGCCCCGCTGACGGTGAAGCAGACGATGACTAGCCTGGGGGAGGCGTTGAGCGCGACCTTCGAGATCACGGCGCTGACGCCGCGCTTTCTCGATCATTGGGCCGACATCACGGGCGCAGCCGAGCTTCAGGCGTTGCGTGCGCCCGATCAGAAGGAGGCTCGCGCAGCGTTCCAGCACAGCCACCACATTCTTGATGTCGTCAGCCGCTTTCCGGCGTCGGGCATCGATGCCGCGCAGTTCGTCGCCGGCCTTCGGCCGTTGCAGCCGCGGCTCTATTCGATCTCCTCCAGCCTTGCCGCGGCACCGGACGAAGTGCACCTCACCGTCAGCACCGTGCGCTACATGATGCACGACCTGCCGCGCGCCGGCGTCGCCTCCGGCTATCTCGCCGCGCGCACCGAGGCGGACGCCACGATTCCGGTCTACATCCAGTCCAACGATCACTTTCATTTGCCGGATGACGATGTGCCGATCCTGATGATCGGCGCCGGCACCGGCGTCGCGCCCTACCGCGCCTTCATGCAGGAACGCGAGGCGCGGGGTGCATCCGGCCGCTCCTGGCTGTTTTTCGGCGAGCGCAATTTCCGCAGCGACTTCCTCTATCAGGTGGAGTGGCAGGAACTGGTCAAGAACGGCGTGCTGAGCCGGCTCGATCTCGCCTTCTCGCGCGATGCCGCGCCGAAGACCTATGTGCAGGATCGCCTGCGCCGCCAGGGCCGCGACGTCTATGCGTGGCTGGAGGAGGGCGCGTATATTTACGTCTGCGGCGACAGCGCGCACATGGCGCCGGATGTCCATGCGGCGCTTACCGATATCGTGGCCGAGCACGGCAGCCTCGATCGCGACGAGGCGGTCGCCTATCTCTCGGCGCTGCAGCGCGATCGCCGTTATCGGCTTGACGTGTATTGAGGCCAGTTTGATGGATGTGAAGGCTGAGCCCGATCGCAGCCGCGACGTTTCCCAACCCCTCGACAAACTCGGGCCGGATGAAACGCTGAAGGCCAACAGCGACTATCTGCGCGGCACGATCAAGCAGAGCTTGGCCGACGAGATCACGTCGGCGGTGGCGGCGAGCGACGCCAAGCTGATGAAGTTCTTCGGCATCTATCAGCAGGATGACCGCGACATCCGCGACGAGCGTCGGCGCCAGAAATTGGAAGCGGCGTTCTCATTCATGGCGCGCGTGCGGCTGCCGGGCGGCGTCTGCAGTCCCGGCCAGTGGCTGAAGCTTGACGATCTGGCGCGCAACTACGGGGGCGACACGCTGCGGCTGACCACGCGTCAGACGTTCCAGTTTCACCGTGTCATGAAGCACAACCTGCGCAGCCTGCTTCAGGGACTGCGCGACGTGCTGCTCGACACCAAGGCCGCCTGCGGCGACGACACCCGTGGCGTGATGTGCACGGTCAATCCCGATCTGTCGAAACTGCACGCCGAGGTTTATGCGCTTGCCAAGCGCGCGAGCGATCACGCCGTCCATCGAACGGGAGCCTACAAGGAAATCTGGTACGGCGCCGAGCGTGAGGAGACGGATGGTCCCGAGGAGCCGTTCTACGGCCGCACCTACATGCCGCGGAAGTTCAAGATCGGCTTCGCGATACCGCCGAGCAACGACATCGACGTCTACGGCCAGGATCTCGGCTTCATCGCCATCGCGCGTCGCGGCAAGCTGAAAGGCTTCAACGTCGCCATCGGCGGCGGCCTTGGCCGCACCGATCAGTCGCCCAAGACCTATCCGCGCCTGGCCAGCGTCATCGGCTACATCGACGCCGACAAGCTGTTTCCGACCATCGATGCGGTGATGTCGGTGCAGCGCGACTACGGTGATCGGCTCGACCGGCTGCACGCCCGCTTCAAGTATACCATCGACGAAAAGGGACTCGACTGGATCAAGGCGGAGACCGAGCGCCGGCTCGGCTTCGCGCTCAAGCCTGCGGAGCCCTACACCTTCACCTCGAACGGCGATCCGCTCGGCTGGGTCAAGGGCGAGGACGGCCGCGAGCATTGCATCCTGTTCATCCAGAACGGCCGCATCATCAACACACCGGACTTTCCGATGATGGACGGCTTGCGCGCCATTGCGCAGGTCCACAAGGGCATGTTCCGCGTCACGCCGAACCAGAACCTGATCATTGCCGACATCGCTTCCGAGGACCGGCCGGCGATTGAAGCGCTGATGAAGCAATACGGTCTCGACCAGTTCGAGACCCGCAGCGGCTTGCGCCTCAACTCGATGGCTTGCGTTGCGCTTCCGACCTGCGGTCTGGCGATGGCCGAAAGCGAGCGCTATCTGCCCGATCTCGTCACCAGGATCGAGGCCATTCTTAATACCCACGGGCTCAAGGATGACCCCATTACCATTCGCATGACCGGCTGCCCGAACGGTTGCGCGCGACCCTACATCGCCGAGATCGGCCTGACTGGCCGCGCTCCTGGCAAGTACAATCTTTATCTCGGCGGCGGCTTCCACGGCGAGCGCCTCAACAAGATGTATCTGGAGAATGTCGGCGAGCCCGCGATCCTGGAAGCGCTGGACAAGACGCTCGGCCACTATGCCCGCGAGCGCAAGCCGGGCGAACATTTCGGCGACTTTGCCATTCGCGCCGGTTATGTCGCGGAGGTCAAGGAAGGGCGGTTCTTCAACGACTAATGGCGCCGCCGGCCCATTTATATTTCGGCTGAAGCTCTTTAAATATGTCGCGATCGGCTGGTCGCGACATCCCGGACGGGATGTGCGCTCGCCGCATTTCATCGAAAGTCCACGAACATCATGCCCGAATCTACGAACCTGAAAACGGTCGCGGCCGCAAACGGCATCGCGACCGAAGATGCCTTCGGAGCGGTGACGCCGCCGCTCTGCCTGTCGAGCACTTTCATCTGGCCCGGCTTCGGGCGCAGCGGCCCGCACGAATATACCCGTACCAGCAACCCCACCCGGACGTTGCTGGCCGACACTCTCGCCAAGCTCGAAGGCGGCGCCGGCGCGGTGGTGGTGTCCTCGGGTTTGGCCGCGATCGATCTTGTGCTGTCGCAACTGTCGCGCGATGAGGTCGTGATTGCGCCGCATGACTGTTACGGCGGCACTCAACGCCTGCTGGTGAACCGCCGCGACCGCGGCCACTTCAAGGTAGTTTTTGTCGATCAGAACGATACGGCGGCGCTGACGGCCGCCTTGCAGGACAGGCCCAGGCTCGTCCTGATCGAAACTCCGAGCAATCCTCTGATGCGCATCGTCGACATCCGGGCGATTGTCGCGCAGGCCGGAGCGGTTGGCGCCAAAGTCGCCGTCGACAATACGTTTCTGTCGCCCGCTCTGCAGCGCCCCATAGCGCTCGGGGCGGATTTTGTCATTCACTCGACGACGAAATATCTCAACGGCCACTCGGATATGGTCGGCGGCGCCGTGATCGCGGCCGATGCCGCTGATGCCGAGGCGCTGGCGACCTGGGCCAATATCGTCGGCACGACGGGGGCGCCGTTCGATTCGTATCTGGCGCTTCGCGGCATCCGCACGCTGTTTCCGCGCATGGAATGGCAGCAGCGCAATGCGCAGGCGGTCGCCGAGTTTCTTGTGAAGCATCCGCTTGTCGCCGCGTGTCACTATCCGGGATTGCCCACGCATCCGGGCCATGCCGTCGCCAAGGCCCAGCAATCCGGCTTTGGCGCGATGCTGAGTTTCGAACTGAAAGGAAGCGACCTGGAAGCCGCCAGTTTCGTCGAGGCCGTGAAGCTTTTCAGTCTCGCGGAGTCGCTCGGCGGCACCGAGAGCCTGGTGGCTCATCCCGCGACGATGACCCATGCCAGCATGTCGGAGGAAGCGCGTAGCGCCGCCGGCATAACCAGCGGTCTTATCCGGCTTTCAATCGGCCTGGAGGACGCCGCCGACCTGATCGCCGATTTGGACCAGGCTCTTGCCAGGATCAATGCATCGGCTCGTTCAAAAGCGACCGCCTGAACGGTCACGGGTAGACACCCGCAGGGCAAAGATCCGCTTGTTATAAAAAACGCGGAGCCGATAGGCTCCGCGTCAACAGCTCGGATATGTCGGCACGACCGTGCGCCGAAAAATTCTGTCGCCTACGGACAGGGATGACGATAGCCGTCCAAGCCGAGATACGTTCCGGATGCCGGATCGTAGGAGCGGAAACGCTGCGCGCAATAGGCCGCGTTCTGTTGTGCGGCCGCGTTGGCCTGACCGGCAGCGATAGCGCCGCCGATAATGGCGCCTGCAGCCAGGCCGCCGATCAACGCCCCGGCGCCGCCGCCCCCGCCATGATAGTGGCGATGATGGTGGTGATGACCATAATGATGGCCATAATACTGAACAGCCTCGATCGAGGATGGAGCCGCGTTGCTTATATTGGACTGGCCCATGAGCGGTGCTGATGTCGCCGGCACGGAAAAGGCAAACGCTACGGAACCGGCGAGCAATGCCGGTAACATGATCTTCGATCGCATGATCAATCTCCTCAATGGCAGGTATCGGGACGGTGGGATATTTGGTCAAGACGTCGTGATTGGCGAGGCGTCAGATTGACGCGAGCGGGTGGAATGGCACGGGTTAAGGATGAATGGACTGGCGTGAAGACATGCGTCAAACCAGAAAGATAAAGTCTCTCGCCTGATTACGTCAGAGGCGGGAAGGTTGGCGGGAAGGTTCCTCCGACGAGCTACACCACGACGCTCAGCCGCTTCGCGGCGCGGGTGATGCCAGTGTAGAGCCATCGTGCGCGGCTGTCCTGAAACGCGAAACTTTCGTCGAACAGCACCACGTCGTCCCATTGCGAGCCCTGCGACTTGTGCACCGTCAGGACATAGCCGTAGTCGAACTCGTCGTAGGGCTTGCGCTGCTCCCACGGAATATCCTCGATGCCGCCGGCGAAGCAGTCCTGCCGCACCGAGACTTTCGTCACCTTGTGCGCGAATTCTTCATCAGGGGACAGCCGCATCGTGATGATTTTCGATTTCGAGGCCGCGCGCGACTTCACGCGCCACAAGCCGCCGTTGAACAGCGCCTTTTTGCGGTTGTTGCGCAGGCAGACCAGCTTGTCTCCGGCCACCGGCAGCGGGTCCTCGATATTCTGCCGCTGCCGCATCCGCATGTTGTAGGAGCGGCGGGTGTTGTTGCGGCCGACCAGCACCTGGTCGGCGTTCATCACGCGTGCGGGATCCAACTCGCCGCGCGCCACGACTTCGCTTTCGCCGTAGCGGCCGATGTCAAGCTCGCGGCCGTCGCGAACGTCCATCGACATGCGCACGATCGGGTCGTCCTGGGCCTGCCGGTGAACCTCCGTCAGCATCGCGTCCGGATCGGCGCTGGTGAAGAAGCCGCCGCCCTGGATCGGCGGCAACTGTGCGGGATCTCCCAGCACCAGCAACGGGCAGTCGAACGACATCAGGTCGCGACCGAGTTCGGCGTCGACCATGGAACACTCATCGATCACGATGAGCTTGGCCTTGGAGGCGGGCGCATCGTCCCACAACTCGAAACTCGGTTGCTCCTCGCCGGATTCGCGGGCGCGATAGATCAGCGAGTGAATCGTCGACGCGCCGTCGCAGCCCTTGTTGCGCATCACCAGCGCGGCCTTGCCGGTGAAGGCCGCGAACTTGACCTCGCCGTCGACGCCGTCGGCGATATGGCGCGCCAGCGTGGTCTTGCCGGTGCCGGCATAGCCGAACAAGCGGAACACCTGTGGCGTGCTACCTTTACCGGGTTTGGCTTTCAGCCAGTCGGCGACGGCTTTAAGCGCTGTGTCCTGATGCGGCGAAAAGGAGGTCATGGGTCCAGACGGATGACGGAGCCTGCGCCGCGACGCCGCGACTCGTTTTATGAAAGCTGAATAGCGTGGACGAGCTGATCCGACCAGTCAACCGGGCGATTAAGAGCTTCGCTTTATATCGCGTGGAGGATGGAGTTCGTATATCCCCCGAGCTGCTTTTACATTGATCGTTGAGTACAGAGGACGGACATCAACCAACTCCCACGCCAGCCACCCGTCCTCGAAATAACTGCTGCAAGCTGCGGCCATGTCTTCTGGTACAAACGGGCGAACTGTAGCAACGCGCACTATGGCAACAACGCGACCTTCATCATCTTCATCGCCTTCATTTCGAAGAAACCTGTTATTCTCGACGATCAACAGATCTTCATCAGCACGCAGACTGGGCTTCCAGCGCCGCACTTCCAGCGTCTTCTCGCCAGATGCGATTTGAGTGCCGCTTGGTTTTACAAGCGATAGTGCTTTCATAAATTTCAATCTCTCGCCCGGCATATTTAAAGACAACGACAAATCACTGACGGCCGCATAGCACCGATTTGACGTAGCAAGAAAGCGCTGATTCAAGGCTTCCTTTTGACGCAGGCTTATTCTTTTACGTGTGACTCTCGTTTGCCGCACCGAAAGCGGGAAGGGCGCTCAGGTCGTCGGAACGAAGGCGCGATGATCACCGTTGCCGGGAGGCGTGATCGGGATCCCGCCGTCGGCGTATTCGTTGAGCTTGTTGCGCAGCGTCCGGATCGAGATGCCGAGAATGTTCGCGGCGTGGGTCCGGTTGCCGAGGCAATGTTTCAGCGTTTCGAGAATCAGGTCGCGTTCGACGTCGGCCACGGTGCGGCCGACCAGCGCCCGCGTCACCTGCTCGGCGGCGAGCGTGGCATGGGCGACGGCGGGCGCGGTCTTCGCCAGGTCGAGACGGTCGCCGTCGGGCGTCAAAATCGCGTCGGCGCCGATCTCGTCGTCGCTCGTCATCAAGACCGCGCGGTGAATGGTGTTCTCCAGCTCGCGGACATTGCCTTGCCAGCGGTTCGTCGTCAGCACGCGCCGCGCGTCGGCCGACAGCGAACGCACCGGCAGGCCGTTGGCTTCGGCATATTTCTTTGCGAAATGCTGCGCCAGTTCGAGAATGTCGGCGGGACGCTCGCGCAGCGGCGGGATCTTCAGGTTCACGACGTTGAGACGGAACAGCAGGTCCTCACGGAAGGTCCCCTCGCGCACGGCCTCCGCAAGGTTGCGGTTCGATGTGGCAATGATGCGGATGTCGACCGGCACCGGCCGCGTGCCGCCGACGCGATCGATCACGCGCTCCTGGATGGCGCGCAGCAACTTGGATTGCAGCCGAACGTCCATCTCGGAAATTTCATCGAGCAGCAGCGTGCCCCCGGTGGCCTCCTCGAATTTGCCGATGCGGCGCGCGACCGCGCCGGTGAACGCGCCCTTCTCATGACCGAACAGTTCGGATTCCAGAAGATGCTCCGGGATCGCCGCGCAATTGATCGAGATGAACGGCCGCTTGGCGCGGTTGGAACGGGTGTGGACATACCGCGCCAGCACTTCCTTGCCGGTGCCGGATTCGCCGGTGATCATGATCGAGGCGTCGGAGCCGGCGATCTGCTGCGCCAGCTTGATGACCCGGGCCATTGCCTCGTCGCGGTAAATGAGATCGCGGGAATCGTTCGCCACGGCGGCGAGCACCGCGGCGATCAGTTCCGGATCTGGCGGCAGCGGGATGTATTCCTTGGCGCCTGCATGGATCGCGGCGACAGCGGCTCGCGCGTCGCTGGTGATGCCGCAGGCGACGATCGGCACGTGAATGTGTTCCGCCTCGAGCCGCATGACGAGAGCGCGGATGTCGAGATCGACATCGACCAGAAGGAGATCGGCGCCCTTGCCGCCGCGAAGCACGGCCATGGCCTGTTCGTTGCCGTCGGCGTGGGTGACGGAGGCGCCATTGTCCATCGCGATCTTGGTGGCGGTCGTGAGCTGGCCCTTCAGTGTGCCAACGATGAGAAGCCGCATGATCTGCTCCTGTTATGTGTCCCGGCTCGCGGCGGGCGTCAGGCTTTGTCGGCCTTGATGATTTCGGTCATGGTCACGCCGAGCTTGTCCTCCACGAGAACGACCTCGCCGCGCGCCACCAGCCTGTTGTTGACGTAGATGTCGATGGCCTCGCCGACACGCCGGTCGAGTTCCAGAACGCTGCCGGGCCCAAGTTTGAGAAGCGCGCCGACGTCCATCCTTGAGCGGCCGAGCACGGCGGACACCTGGACAGGAACGTCGAACACCGCCTCGAGATCGGAGGCGACCCGCGAAACCTGCTCATCCTCGCTGTATCCGACATCATCATCCGCCGGCGCATCGGCGGCATTGAGGTCGGGAAGCGGCACCTGGGTGTCGTTATCGCTCATTGTTCGTCCCCATGCCTCAGGTGTTGCCGTTCGATTTGCGAGCCATGTAGCCGCGCACCAGGTCGTCGATCCTGGCATTGACAGCGGCGCGTTCCAGCACGACCCCGCCGTCGGCCCACTCGATCCGGCAGTCGCCGGTCTCGATGTCGGGTTCGGCGAGTATGACGAGATGTCCGGTAAACCCGTGTTGTTTGGCGAGGCGCTCGATCTGCTCGCGCGCCGCGTCGTAGAGCTGGTCGTTGATCCGCACCACGAGATGCGGCGTCGACACCAGATGCCGGAAGCTGTCGCGGATCAGCGCAATGATCTCCGTCAAGGGTTCGGCGGCCATCAACTCGCTGCACAATTTGCGCGCGACGGCGACGGCGACGTCGACTGCCTCGGTCTCCATCCGCGCTTCGACCCCGCTGACGCCTTGAGCGATTCTCTGGAGGCTTGCGGCGATGTTCTCGATCGCCAGCGCGATACGGCGGTCGCTCTGAACCCTGGCTTCGCGCTGCGCGGCATCGAACCCGTTCTGATAGGCCCGGGATTCCGCGGCCGCGATCTGCTGCGCGATCTCCTGAGCCGTGGGCGCCCGCTCGCTGGATTTATGCGGAACCGAGAAGTCCGTGTCGAACAGGAATTTTGCCGGAGCGCCCATCAGTACACCAGCTCGTCGTCGGCGCGGTTCTTGGACAGCATGATTTCGCCCTTGGCGGCGAGGTCCTTGGCGAGATTGACCAATAGCGCCTGCGCCTCGTCGACATCGCGCAGCCGGACTGGTCCAAGCGCCGCCATGTCGTCCATCAGCATTTTCGCTGCGCGTGACGACATGTTGCCCATGAAGAAGGCGCGAACCTCCTCGTTGGCGCTCTTCAGCGCGATGCCGAGCTTGTCCTTGTCGACGTGGCGCATCAAAGTTTGCGCCGAGCCCGCATCGAGCTTCACGAGGTCGTCGAAGGTGAACATCAGGGCCTTGATGCGTTCGGCAGACTCGCGGTTTTCTTCTTCCAGCGCGGTGATGAAGCGGGTCTCGGTCTGGCGGTCGAAATTGTTGAAGATTTCCGCCATCACCTCATGGGCGTCGCGGCGGCGGGTCTGCGACAGGTTGGACATGAATTCGCTGCGCAGCGTCTGCTCGACGCGCTCGATCACTTCCTTTTGCACCGCTTCCATCTTGAGCATGCGGCCGACCACGTCGAGCGCCATGTCTTCGGGCAGGATGGCGAGCACCCGTGCGGCGTGTTCGGATTTCAGCTTCGACAGTACGACAGCGATGGTCTGCGGATATTCGTTCTTGAGATAGTTCGCGAGCACCTCCTCCGGAACGTTGGACAGCTTTTCCCACATGTTGCGGCCCGCCGGTCCCCGGATCTCATCCATGATTCCGCTCACCCGGTCGGCGGGAAGGTATTGGGTCAGCAGCCGCTCGGTTGCATCGAAGTTGCCCATCAGCGCGCCTGAGGCCGACATCCGTGAGACGAATTCCAGCAGCAGGTCCTCGACCACATCGGCCTCGACCGTGCCGAGCGTGGACATCGCCAGCGACAGATCGCGAACCTCGTCGTCGTCCAGCATCGCCCAGACCTTGCCGCCGTATTGCTCGCCCAGCGCCAGCATCATCACGGCCGCCCGTTTCGGTCCGCTCATCGGCTTGGACTTGGGACGGTTGCTTTGACGACTGGCAAGCGAGGCGACGACGCTGGCGATATCGTTTGCGTTGGTGGTCTGAGGTATAGCCATGTCGGATCACGCGGGCTCGGTAAGCCATTGACGGATGATGGAGGCGGTTTCGGCGGGATTGCGCTCGGCCAGTTCGCCGACCCGATGCACGGATTGGGCGTGGACCTGCCCCTGCACCTGGGCAACGTCGATCAGTTGCGCGGTGGCGTTGTTGCCGGGAACGAGATTTTGTCCGGACCCGCCGGCCTGGGCGGTGGCATCGGCCGGAGCCGGCAGGGCGGACGGCGGACTGGGCGGCGGCGGCTCCGACGCCAGGATACGCTGGACCAGCGGACGGATCACCATGAACGTCACCACGAGGCCGAGCAGCATCATGACGGCGAGCTCGATGACGTACATCAGGTCGTCTTTGGTCAACTGCATCATTCCCAGCCAACCGGCCGGCTCGGAGAGCGGCACTACTGACGGCGGCTCGGCGAATTTGAGGTTGACCACCTCGACCTGGTCGCCGCGCTTCTGGTCGAAGCCGATGGCCGAGCGCACCAGCGTGGCGATGCGATCGAGCTGCTCCTTGCCGCGCTCCGCATAGACCATCTGGCCCTTGTCGTCTTTTGTATACGTGCCATCGACGAGAACGGCGACCGAGATGCGATTGACGCGGCCGACTTCGGTCACCTCGGTCTTGGTGGTGCGGGAGATTTCGTAGTTGTTGGTCTCTTCGCTCTTCTTGCTCTGGTCGCGCGCGGGGTTTGCCGTGTCCGACTGCTGGTTGCCGGGCAGCTCGTTGTTGACCGTGACCTGGCCGTTGTTCTCAGCGGTGACGGAGGATTCCTCGCGGGTCTGGCTGGATCGCAACACCCGGCCTTCCGGATCGAACTTGTCGGAGGTCTGGGTGATCTTGTTGTAGTCGAAGTCGGCGGAGAGCTCGACGCGTGCCCGGCCGCTTCCGACCACCGACGACACGATGGCCTCGACATGATTGCGCATGCGTTTTTCGAATGCAGCCCGCCGCTCGTCGCCGGTCGCGCCGTCGGCATCGGTGTTCGAGCCGTCGGCAAGCAATTGGCCGGCTTCGTCCACGATGGACACCCGCTGCGGTTTCAGCCCGTTGACGGCCGAGGCGACGAGATGGCGGATGGCGCGGATCTGCTGCGGTTCGAGGCCGCCGCGGACGCGCAGCACGATCGAGGCGGATGGCTGCGGCGCTTCGCGCGAGAACAGCGGCCGTTCGGGCAGCACCAGATGGACGCGGGCGTCCTGGATGCGGTCGATGGCGCGGATGGTGCGGGCGAGTTCGCCTTCCAGCGCGCGCAGGCGATTGATGTTCTGGACGAAGCTGGTGGTGCCGAGTGCGTCGGATTTGTCGAAGATCTCGTAGCCGACACCACCGCCCTTGGGCAGTCCCGCCTCGGCGAGCTTCATCCGCAGCCGCGTCACTTTGTCCTTCGGCACCATAATGACGGCGCCGTCGTTGCGCAGCTCGTAAGGAATGGCCTGGCGTTCGAGGTCCTTGATGATTCCCGAGGAGTCCTCGACGCTGAGGTCGGTAAAGAGGGTCGTCATCTGCGGGGTCGTGACGCGAATGATGACGAATGCGAAGAAGCCGATCAGCACGGCGGTGACGGCGACCATCGCCATCAGCCGTGACGCGCCCAGGCCTTTCAGAAATGCCAGCAGCCCCTGCAACGAACCAGCCCCTTGACCCGGCCCGCGGTAAAGGCCGACTCGGCAATTATTGCCTATGGTATGGTTTCGATATGGTTAACGACGGTTAAGACCCGTGACGAAATTGCTCAATGACAAAAAACCGGTCTCCAGAGGGAGACCGGTTTTCCGAGAATTCGCGCTAATCTGGAAGTGTTTTACTGACGATATTGCTGGATTCGCGTGGTGCGCAGACCGGCAAGGCCGTGCTGGTCGATCGAGAACTGCCAGGACAGGAATTCATCGACCGTCAACGTATAGCGGCTGCAAGCTTCCTCGAGGGAGAGCAATCCGCCGCGTACCGCGGCGACGACCTCGGCCTTGCGGCGGATCACCCACCGTTTGGTGCCGGGCGCGGGCAGATCGGCGATCGTTAACGGGCTTCCGTCGGGCCCGATGACGTATTTTACCCTCGGGCGATGGGGTTCTGTCATGGCGTACTCACAAACTCTAAACCACTGAACTCGCCGAGGAAGCTACGCCTTGCGGCTTAAAATTTGCCTAAGCCCAAGGCTTCAATACGATTCTCCTTGAAAAGACCGCTCGGAAGCGACGCCGGGCCCTTGGTTCAGTGGCGCAAGACCGGTCGGATCATGAGCGGGAAGGTAGTTTCTGACAGCCGGGCACGAGCCGCGCCGGTCAATTCACGATGCGCTTGATCTGGCTGATCGTGTAGCTCTGGCCGCCGATCGACAGCAGTGGCGGCGATTGGGTGAGATCGACCGAATTCACCTGACCCTGAATCTGCGTCGAGACCATGACCGGATTGCCGGAGGCATCCGCCCCCGTCGCCGTCAGCGTGTATTTGCCGTCGGGCCATTGCGTGCCGTCGTTGCCGAGGCCGTTCCAGGCGAAAACCTGATTGTCGCCGGCATTGACGTCGTATGATCCGGAGAAAACGTTCTGGCCGGTGCTGTTGGCGATGTTGACGGTGAGGGTGGAGGCGGCCGGGACGCTGAGCTGCCAGGTCGCCGCGCTGTTGGTCATGGTGGCGGTACTGCCGTCGACCACGGCGTTCTTGCCGACGAAGTCCAGCGCCTGCGTCGCCTGCGTCGTCTGCTGCAGCGAGACGAGGCTCGCGAGCTGGTCGTTCGTTCTCAACTGCTGCTCGACGCCGGCAAACTGCACAAGCTGCTGGGTGAACTGGTTGGTGTCCAGCGGATCGAGCGGGTTCTGGTTCTGCAACTGCGTCGTCAGCAGCGTCAGGAAGGTCTGGAAGTTGCCGGCGAGCGTGCTGTTGGTGCTTGCTGCCGCGGAGTTGGAGGAAGCGGGCAACGCCGTCGTGCCCGACACCACCTGCTGAACCGCAGAGCCCACTGAACTCGTCATGTCCGTCTCCTACACTCTGATATCGAGGCCGCTGCTCGATGCGAGCATCCGGCCATAGCTTCGCCCGGCCGCCGCCGGAACGATGTCGTCTTCGGTTATGATCAGGCGCTGCGCATTGCGCCCGGTATCGTCGCGCGGGCTCTGGCCCTGCGAGGACTGGTCGCGCAGGCTGAATTGCAGGCCGCCGTCGCCGGTCTTCAGGCCCGCATCCTGCAGCGCGCGCTGGAGCTGCGGCGCGTCCTGCCGCAGCATTGCAAGCGTTTCCGGCTTCTCGACCGTCAGATGCGAGGTGACCCGGCCCTGGCGGTCGACGTCGAGGCGGACATCGATGCGGCCCAAGTCGGCGGGGTCGAGCCGGATTTCGAAGCGGCTCTTGCCGCTTTGTGCCGTGACCGCGATCTGGACCGCCAGCCCGTTCAGCGGCACCGCGCCGGCGGCCACCGCGACGTTGTACTGAGGCGCCGCGGGCGTTGTTGTCGCGGCGGTTGATTGCATCTGGGGCTGCGCGACGGCGCTATTGATGCCCTGCGGCTGAGCGCTGTCGGGCTGGCCGGGCTGCGGTTGCGCGGCGTCGACCGCTGCGGCTGGATGATGCGCCGCCGTCGCTCCCGGCTGCGCCGCGGGCGCGTCGGTGTCGGACGCGGCGGTCTTGGTGCCGTCGGCGGCGGCGGCATCGTGCTTGCGATCGCCGGGCGTGGCGTCGTGCGGCACGTTCGGGCTCGCGGCGGCAGCTGGCGCTGATGCATCCGAGGTCGTTGGTTGAGGCTGGAGTCCGGTCATGACTGATGCGGCCGTCCTGGCCGGTTGCGCATTGTCCGGCGTCTTTCCGGTCGCTTTCGCGGCGGCCGGTGCTGCCGCGGCGACGACGGTTGCCAGGGCCTCGCCGGCTTCACCGATCTGCATGGCGGTGGTTTGCGCGGCCCGGAGCGCCTCAGGCGGGGCTGTCGCTTCCGGGATGATCGCCGCCGTGGCTGCCGCGGTATCGGCGTCGCCGGCTGCTAGCGTCGCCACGACCGGTGGCGTGACCGGGACGGCCACCGCAAGCGGGATTGTGACGGGTTGCGAGGATGCGGCCGGGTCTGTCGTTGTGACGTCCGAAGCCGTCGGCACGGGATCTGGAGCGTCCCCGGTCGAGGCGGTCTCGGTATCGTCGTGTCGATGGTGGTGTCCGGCGTGTGATGCCTTGGTGCCGGTATCGGCCTTCTGAATGCCGGTGCCGGGCTCAGTGGTCGAATTGATCTGCGGCGGCTGGCGGGACGATGCCTGGGGACCGTGTGCCTGCATGTCGCCGCCGTCGGGAGTGGCGCGGCGAGAGGCGGGCAGCCGGTCAGGACGCAGACCGCGCCGATCGGACAGATTCGGCGTCTGCGCGCCCGCAGCCTGCGAGGCATGCGCGTTAGCATCGACCATGGCCGCGAAGGTATCGCCCGGCGGTGACCGCTCGTCCGGCTCAGCCTTGAGCTCGGATTTGGGCTCAAGCCCCGGCCGCGCGCTCTGGAACGACACGCTGGGGACGGATTCTGGTATCACGGTACGCACAGGCAACCTCTCGCGATAGGGCGCCAAGTGAGCAGCAAGGACCGGGCCATCATCCGGTCTGGTTGTAAAATTAGCGTATTCAACGAGTTACGTGGAACGCGCGGCGGCCGGAACGGTCGATCCGGCTGCTTGCTTTCTGCCCGGCGGCAAGATTTGCCGCTGGTCCGTTGCCGTCGTCCGGCCGTGATTGCCTCGCAGGAATACGGACTATATTACTATAACAAAAGGTGGTCTTTCGGTCGGACAAACGGAACGGAATCCCCGCTCCGGAACACCGCGAAAGTCTCCGATCCGCAAGGCGCGTGTGATCTTGCGCGATCTCAGGTATGACGGGATCAATGCTCAACAGTCTGGATCTGGAAGGCCGTCCTCAGGATACGCGGGTCGTGGTCGCCATGTCGGGCGGTGTCGATTCGTCGGTGACGGCCGCGCTGTTGAAGTCCGAGGGTTACGATGTCGTTGGAATAACCCTGCAGCTCTACGATCACGGCGCGGCCACCCATCGTAAGGGCGCCTGCTGTGCCGGTCAGGACATCCATGACGCCCGCAACGTTGCCGAGCGTCTCGGCATTCCGCACTATGTGCTGGATTATGAAAGCCGTTTCCGCGAAACCGTGATCGAGAATTTCGCGGACAGCTATGCCTCGGGCGAGACGCCGGTGCCCTGCATCGAGTGCAACCGCCTGGTGAAGTTCCGCGACCTTTTGGCCACCGCGCGCGAGCTTGGCGCCACCGCGCTGGCGACCGGCCATTACGTCGCCTCACGCCGTCTGGCTGGTGGATCGCGCGCGCTGCTCTGTGCCGCCGATGCGGACCGTGACCAGAGCTACTTTCTGTTCGCCACCACGCGCGAGCAACTCGATTTTCTGCGCTTTCCGCTCGGCGACATGACGAAGGCGCAGACCCGCGAACTGGCGCGGCGCTTCGAGCTGTCGGTTGCCGACAAGCATGACAGCCAGGATATCTGTTTCGTGCCGACCGGCCGCTACACCGATGTCATCAGCCGGTTGAAGCCGAATGCATTGGAGCCCGGCGATATCGTCGATCTCGACGGACACGTCCTCGGCCATCACGAGGGCATCGTGCATTTCACGGTCGGACAGCGCCGTGGCCTCGGCATCGCTTCCGGCGCGCCGCTTTACGTCCTGAGTCTCGATGCCGCCAACCGGCGTCTGGTCGTCGGACCGCGCGAAGCGTTGAAGATGCATCGTATCGTGCTGCGCGACGTGAACTGGATCGGCGACGGTGCGCTCGATCGCGCCGTGGGAGCAGGGCTTGAACTGTTCGTGCGGGTTCGCTCGACCCGCAAGCCTCAGCCGGCGTGGCTGCGCGCCGTCGACGGCCGCTATGAGATTGAACTCGTGGCCGGCGAGGAGGGCGTATCGCCCGGTCAGGCCTGCGTGTTCTATGATGGGCCGGAAGGTCAGGCGCGGGTGCTCGGCGGCGGGTTCATCGCGCGCGCCATGGCGAAGCGCGCAAGCGGTGCGGCCATGCAGAGCGGTACGTCGGTGGCGCCTCTCGCCGCCGAATTGCGCGGGTAGAGGCGGGACGAGGAAAAAAGTGTATCGTGGTTTCCGCCCGTATCCCGCTTCTTGAAATATTGGAATCGGTCACGTTCATGATTCCGGATCGATTCGATCCGGGATCATCGTAATCCAGAACGCGCAGGGGAGCATGGGCAACGATATCGACCGCGCCGGCGTCGCGAAGGCCTATGGCCGCTGGGCGCCGATCTACGATCTCGTGTTCGGCAAGGTTTTCGATCCGGGCCGCCAATCCACCATTGCCATCGCCGATACGATCGGCGGTCGTATCCTTGACGTCGGCGTCGGCACCGGACTGTCGCTGTCGGATTATGCGTCCACCACGAAACTGTGCGGCGTCGACATTTCCGAACCGATGCTGCGCAAGGCGCAGCAGCGCGTGCGTGCGCTCAATCTCACGAACGTCGAAACCCTGGCGGTGATGGACGCCAGGAATCTCGCCTTTGCAGATTCGTTTTTCGATGCGGTGGTGGCGCAGTATGTCATCACCGCGGTGCCGGATCCTGAAGCGACATTGGACGATTTTATCCGTGTGCTGAAGCCGGGCGGCGAACTGATCCTGGTCAATCACATCGGCGCCGAGCGGGGAGCGCGCCGTCTGTTCGAACTGGCGTTTGCGCCATTGGCGCGGCGGCTGGGCTGGCGCCCGGAATTCCCGTGGGCGCGTCTCGTGAACTGGGCGGCGAAGCACGGCGGCGTCACACTTTCCGAGCGTCGCCCGATGCCGCCGATGGGGCACTTCTCGCTGATCCGCTACCGCAAATCCTGATTGCCGGTTCCCGAGGAACAACCGTTGCGACCGTTCGTTGCCGTGGCATGCGGATGAAAGCCACGTCTATATTTTTATTCGTCGCGATTATTGCGCTCGCGGATACCGCCTTTGCACAGGCGCCGCCGACACCGGGGACATCTCCTGCCGTCCCGACTCCAGCACCCTCCACGAATACAGGCGTTTGCGCCCCCCACGATACGGCGCCGCCGAATCGAACGACGACCGGCGAGCGCAGGGAGCCGCTCGGCGACAAATTGGCGAAATCCGACGGCGTGCTGTGCCCGCCTCCGGATGTCGATCCGGAGATGCGTGCGCCGACGCCGGAAGGCGGCAACACGCCGGTCATCCCGCCACCCGGCAGCCCTGGCGGCGATCCTACCGTGCGGCCAAAATAAGAGCCTGTTTGCTTTTCGGGTGTTCCGGGCGCGCTGCGGCACGAAGTGACGCTGCATTGACTCGGGATCGTCGCAGAAAACCTCGCAAAGACCCGGCTCAGCAGCGCACCGTTTCACGCTGCGCTGCATCCGGGGAACGGCCGGGAGATGCCCGGTGACTTTTCAAACAGCCTCGAACCGCTGTCGTGCAATAAGCTGGCATATCGGGCGGCTTTGCTTGACAGGTCCTTTGGCGGCTTTTTATATGCCGCGCGTTCACGACTCTCGTCTATTGTGGACGCTGCGGCGAGGTAGCTCAGCTGGTTAGAGCACGGGAATCATAATCCTGGGGTCGGGGGTTCGAGTCCCTCCCTCGCTACCAGAAATATTCGTCTGTTTCGAATAGTTGCGGTGATGTCTTTTGCGCTTCCGCGTGCGGAAACGTATTGTACCAATTTTGTGCCGATGGACTGACTGCGCAGCAAGCAATCGCGCGAGCGCTCGGGCCCGCTTGATCGCGCCGCCTCGCCTCGTCAAACAAATCTACTGAATTGATGCGGCAGTCTCCTGCCGAGGCGCGAAGGTTAGCTACGGACCTACTCCGCTGATTGCTTGCGTTCGCGCTCGCTCGGGCCGAGGCGCTAAAGTCTTTCACCGTTTCATGGAAACAGTGAAAGACTCTAGGCTCTTGATTTGACGCGTTTTCTTCACGCGAACCGGTATCCACTTCGCTAGAAAACGCTATAGACTGCTGCCGACGCTTCCGAATTGCGTAGCACCACCGGGAGCGGCCTGGCGCCGCTGCGGCGCGCTATTCGTCCTCTGACAGCTCGGCGTCCCAGCCACGCGCCTTGGCGCGGGCGATGGCCTCGGCATAGACGCGGTTGTGGCGCTCGGCGAGCTCTGGCGGCAGCGCGCTAGGCAGGTTGCCGTACTCATCCCAGAGCTGCTCTATTTTGCTCTTCAGAATCTGCATTTGGCCGATGTCCCAGCCCGCGCAGTCCTGTGTTTCGGGGATGAGACCGAACACACGCGCATCAAGCACGATGCGCCCGAGCTGAGTGATGCCGTATACGTCCTGATCGAGCCCGACGTATTTTTTATTCGTGGGGGAGTGCGTGTTTTTATTCATGCTTGGACGCGAACGAGTTCTTGGACGCGAACGAGTTGCGCGGTTGCGGTCGCCACGGATGTATCAGTTCGCCTTAGGCATTGAATAAGCAATTCAAATTTTTCCTTATTGAGTTCATCACTTATCGTAATAACAGTTCGGTCAGCCGGGGCTGGCGGACCCTAGCCGCTCCGCATTGTGCCATCCCGTTCGGCATTATGCCATCCCGATCGCGAGGAGTATCTACCGTGGACCAATGGGTCTCTTGGTGTCTCGTGGCGTTGCCGATGCTGCCGGTGCTTTCGGCAATCGTCGCCCCGCTGGCCGGAACCGATAGGCCGGCACGGGCAGGGCGTATCAGCGTGGCCATGCTCGTCGCCACCTGCGCGACCGCACTGGCGTTGCTGGTGGTGGTGTTGCAGGTGCCGCAGGAACGCGCGGCTTTGGCGCAACTCGGACCGGCGGTTCTGCTGCTCGACCATCTTGCCGTGGCAATGGCGGTACTGGTGTCGGCTATCAGCTTGGTGGTGCATGTTTACGCACTGCACTACATGGCCGACGAGCCCGGTTATGCGCGGTTTTTCGCCTTGCTGGACCTGATGACCGCCGTGATCCTGCTGATGGTCACCGCCGGCGATCTGCTCACGCTGTTGGCCGCCTGGTTCCTGATCGGGGTGCTTCTATTCTTTCTGCTGGGCTTCGATGCCAGCCGCAAGGCCAGCGGCCGCTATGCCTTCTGGACGTTCCTGACCTATCGCGTGGGTGATCTGCCGCTGGTCGGCGCGACGCTACTGTTGTGGCATGGCTACGGCACGACGCAGCTGCCGGAACTGTTCGCCCGGATCAGCGCCAATCCGAACGTTGAACTCGGAGAAGTGGCGGTGGTGCCGCTGGCAGCGCTGCTGCTGGCGCTGGCGGCATTTGCCCGCTCGGCGCAATTCTTTATGCATACCTGGCTACCTTACACCATGGACGGCCCCACGCCTGTGTCGGCACTGATGCATGCGGGCATTGTCAATGCCGGGGGATTTTTGTTCAACCGCTTCGCCCCGGTATTTATCCACGCGCCCGACGTGCTGCACCTGTCCTTCGTCGTCGGCGTGGTGACGGCGCTGACCGGCTCGGCGCTGATGCTGACGCAGAACGACGTCAAGAAATCCCTTGGCTATTCCACCATGGGGCAGATGGGCTTCATGATTATGGAATGCGGCCTGGGCGCATTTTCGCTTGCCGTCTATCACCTGATCGCGCACGGGCTATTCAAAGCCACGCTGTTCCTCGGCTCGGGCAGTGTAATCGGCGATACCCGACGCGACGATGGCGTGCCGCCGGACGACATCTACACCTTTGTGGTCGAACGCCGTCCGCTTCGCGCTGTGAAGGTGCCCTGGCTATTGGCCGCGCTCATCACCGTGCTGGTGCCGGCGTTGATGCTGGGCCTGTCGCACTGGATGGTGGCCGAGGACTTCTTCCACAAGCAGGGCGCGGTCGTGCTGCTGTTCTTCGGCTGGGTCACCGGCGCGCAGGCGTTCTTCTCAATTCACAAGCTGCCCAGCGAGAACCCCTGGCGCTCATTGACCATGATCCTGCTGTCTTTCCTCATCGTGGTGGTGGGCTACGCCCTGATCGCGCATGCGTTCGAAACCTTCCTCTACCCCGATCCGGATCTGCGCGACGCAATCTATGCCGCGGCGGGCATCAACGCCTTGGCTTTCGACGTCCTCGTGGTGTTCCTCACGCTCGTGTTGGTCGGCGCCTGGCTGGTGACTTTTTATGCCGAGTCGCTCGAACTCGAAGGACGGCCCGGCACGCTGTGGAATGCCATCTACCTCAATCTCTACACCCTGTTTACGCGGGAGTTCTACGTGTCCGACGTTTACACCCAACTGGCGCGCGGTGCGCTCACCGCGGCCAAGCGGGTAAATATCTGGCTGCGGTGGGTCTGAACCGCCATGATCGAACTGCTCCTTGCCCTGATCCTGCTGCCGCTGTTTCCCCTGAGCCTGTTGGCCAACGCCGCGCTCCAGGCGCTCCCCGTCTGGTTGCGCGTTCCCGCGCTGCTGGCGCTGCCCGCAGCCGGCGCACTGCTGCTTAGCCAAACGACTGTGCCGCCCGGACCGCTGGCTACCGCGCTGCAGGTACTGGCGGCGTTTACCGCGTTGCTCTATGCGTGGCGGCTGCTCGCAGTGCGCGAGGTGTTCGTTTGGGCGCGGCTGCAGGCCACCTCGGCTTGGCCGCTGGTGTGGTTGGCCTGGCTGCATGGTCTGCGCGGTGTGGCCCTCCTGCTCGTGGCTCTGGCGATGACAATCCCGGCTGCCGTGTTGATCATTCTCGGCTGCAGCCTCAGCCGCCGGCTCGGAGGGGCGTATCTCGGACTGCGCGGACGCATTGGCCCGGCCTATCCACGCCTGACCGGCGCTTGGGTCGTGGCAATGATCGCGGTTCTGGCCGCGCCGCCGTTCCCGGGATTCTTTGCCATGCTCGCGGTGCTGCAGCAGGTTCCTGCTGGTCCGGCGGCCGTGGTGCTCGCGGTGTGGCTTTTGTGGAGTTGGGCGGCCGCGGTGTTGTGGCAGCACGCCCTATTCGGGGATGAGTGGCCGCGCGCGGTGGGCACGGTTGACCTGTCGCGCAGCGCCGTTGCCCCGTGGCTGGTGCTCGCCGCCGCTGCCGCTGTGCTGGGTTCGATCGGAGGATGGTCGTGGTGGATGCACTGAACCTCGGACGGCGCCTGCGGGTGCGCTCGACCGCCTACGTGGCGGGTGAGCCGGTGCCGTTTTTCTGGCCGATGCGCAACTTCATTCACCACAATCCGCTCTACGGCCTTGAGGATATGCCCTTCGAGCAGGCGGTGCGGCGCGGCGCGGAGCTGTTCCATGCGCGCATGTTCCTGCCGCGCGGCAACTACCAGCACTGGCAGCGCGAGGGCAAGGTGCGGCAGGACACCCTCACCG
>Ga0209933_1000763_pt1 | contig 47033 bp, 48 predicted proteins | sample ThiBiot_300_biof_FD_183944 | JGI IMG/M metagenome (GOLD analysis project Ga0209933, IMG submission 183944) | Wastewater bioreactor microbial communities from Cape Town, South Africa - Thiocy_cont_300_biof (SPAdes) | ecosystem: Engineered > Bioremediation > Thiocyanate > Unclassified | place...
GACTCACGGTCCTTGCGGCGGTCCTTCGTGCCGTACTCGATGAAGGTACCGATGGCCGCGTCGACGACGCGGTGGTTGTTCCACCACGCGTAACGCAGGTCGCGCTCGAGCAGCTGGCGGTTGTCCTCATCCGACAGCGCCATCAGCAGCGTCGCGTAACCGTTGGAGATGTGGCGCGACTCGTCGGACTGGACCGAGTGGAACACCGTCGGCAGCAGGTAGTCACCGTTGGCCGCAGCCTCGGCCGGCATGGCCACGAACAGCGTGTTCGTGAACGCCGTCTCGGCGACGATCGTCAGGTAGATGCTGGCCGCGGTGATCGCGTCACCGGTGATGAACCCCTCAGCGAACTGACGGCCGATCGTGCCGCAGTAGTCGCTGTGGAAGTTCCGCAGGCTGTTGTTGAAGCCCGCCGGGTCGATGTAGTTGTTCATGTACAGGCGCTTCAGGTTCTGCTGGATCGTCGAGTGCCGAACCTCGTCGATCATCTGAATGGCCTGGCCGTTGTGCAGCTCCGGGTTCGGAACCACGTGGAACAGCATCGGCATCGAACGCGCCGCCGAGACCTCCGGAAGCGGGATGATGCTGAGGAACAGCTTCTGCCACTCCAGCCACCGCTCCTGGACCTGGCGGAACATGTTCCCGCGGATGGCACCGTCAGACGCGCCGTAGACGCGGTGGTCCTTCTCCTCCTGCATGGGGAAGTAGGACCGCAGAACCTGCTTGAGCGGGTCCTTCTTGGCGGCCTTGCGGAAGGTGTAGTCGGTTCCGTACTTCATGTACGGCTCGTGGTACTGCGGCTCCCAGGACAGTTCCTGGATCTTCTGATGAGCCTTGGCCAAACTCTGCCGACTCACGTCATCTCCTCACGTGGTGGTGGGCCGGTGTCCGAGTGACGCCGCGCGGTGGCGTCTCTCATCTCCCGTGGTCTGCCCCCGTCCGCGGAGCCGGTTCCTAGCGCGGGTGGCGCCGGCAGCGGAGGTGGACCCGAAACTCGCCTCGCATCTCCGGCACGCGGGGCCGACGATGTGGTGCTCGTCTCGTGCCGGGAATCACACCTCTCCGCCGAGCCGGTCGAGGTCTCATTATGAGATTGTGTGCGATTGGATGTACCAGGTCAGCCCACTGATCCCTGTGCGTGGAGCCCGTGAGGCGGTACCGTCGGACACAGGTTCGCTCCGCACCGTCGCGGAGCCGACACTGCTCCGAGGAGGGCAACCGGTTGGTCCGCCCGCACAACCAGCACTCCCCCGTCCGGACAGATCGGTCCGGCGAGGGGCTCGTCCGTGCGCGCACGTCGTTCCTCGTCGACGACAAGGTCGAGGCCGGCACGGTCCGCGACACGATCCTGGCGTCCTGGACGCGATCGCGTGAGTGGGACGTCGACACCGACAGCGTCGAGATGTCGTGCGAGTACGACACCGACAGCGACTCACCGCTGTCCCGTGCCGCCACCCCGATCATCGCCGACGTGGCCGACGAGCTCGGCGACGAACCCGTCAGCGTGATCCTCACCGACGCCGAGGGCGTGGTGCTGGATCGCCGCACCGGCGACTCCACGCTCAACCAGCATCTCGACAAGGTCTGGCTGGCGCCCGGCTTCAGCTACGCCGAGAAGTTCATCGGCACCAACGGCATCGGCACGGCCCTGGAGGGCCGCGGCCCGGTGCAGGTGTTCGGCCACGAGCACTACGTGCCGCACCTGGCCGACCTCGCGTGCGCCGGCGCGCCCATCTGGCACCCGGTCAGCGGCAAGCTGATGGGCGTCATCGACCTCACCTGCTGGCGCCCCGACGCCGGACGGTTCATGTCCACGGCCGTGGAGCGCATCGCGCGGCAGATCGAGGGCGCGTTGCTCGACCAGTCCGGGCCCCGTGAGCTGGCCCTGCTCCACGACTACCTCGCCGCGTGCCGGCGCAACCGCGGTGCGGTGTTCGCCATCAGCCCCGACCTGGTGATGACCAACGACCGGGCCCGCGAGCTCATCGACCCCGCCGACCAGGACACCCTGGTCGCCGGCGCGTCCGAGGCGATGAACAACGGGCGCAGGCTGCTGATGGTGGACCTGCCCAGCGGCGCCATCGCCCGCGTGCACGTGCGCCCGAGCTGGATTGAACGGGGCGAGTCGGGCGGGGTGCTGCAGGTGCAGCTCGCCGCACCCGACATCGCCGCCAAGTCCACCCGCGCTCCCGCCGTCGCCCCGGTCAGCACGCTGCCCGCGGCCGTCGGTTCCGGCCTGCTGTGGACCAAGTGCTGTCAGGCCGTCGACCGCCACTTCCACAGCCGCGAGTGGATCATCCTGGAGGGCGAGCCGGGCACCGGGCGCACCACCATCGCGCGCGCCACCCACCAGATGCGTACCCCCGCCGCCCACCTCCGTCTCCTCGACGCCGACGACTACGGGCCCGCGTGGATCGCCGACATCGTCGAGGAGCTGGAGACCGGCGGCGGCACGCTCGTCATCAGCCACATCGACCGGCTCGACACGGCCGCCCGGCAGGCCCTGGCCGACGCGCTGGAGCCGCGCCGCGACACCACCGACCCCGACCGGCCCTGGGTCGTCGCCACCGCCGACGTCGGCGGGCTGTCCGGCGACGCCGGGGCCGACCTGCTGGAGTTCTTCCCCCGCACGGTCGAGGTGCCGCCGCTGCGCCACCACATCGAGGACGTCGCCGAACTGGTGCCGCACCTGATCGCCCGGCTCACCCGGGGCTCGGAGCTCACCTGCTCGCCGGAGGCGATGCGCGTGCTGATGCGCAACCGCTGGCCGGGCAACGTGGAGCAGCTCTACCAGGTGCTGCGCAAGACCGTCGCCCGTCGCCGGGCGGGCGTCCTGCAGCCGTCGGACCTGCCGCCGGAGACCCGCGCCATCACGCGCCGCGTGCTGACCCCGCTCGAGGCCATCGAGTGCGACGCCATCGTCGACGCGCTGCTGGACAACAACGGCAACAAGGCCGAGGCCGCCCGCCACCTGGGCATGTCCCGGGCGACCATCTATCGGAAGATCCGCGGCTACGGCATCTCCACCCCCGAGTCCGGCGCCTGAGCGGTTCCGGTCGACGGGGTTGTGGCGGCGTCGGCGGCGGACGTGGCGGCGGTCGGGCCTCCGCCGGATCGTCGTCGGGCCGTTCGCGGGCCGGGATCCTCAGGTCGGGCGTCCGATCGGGCCGGCACCCGCCGCTCACCGAGCGGTCACGGCATCCCGGACGGGACGGCTCCCGCGGCCTCGGCGGCGCGCCGGATCCGGTGCTCGTCGGTGAAGAGCGGCAGGTAGCAGGCGGCGGTGAACGCGTAGACCACGAGGTTGAACGGGTCGGTCACCGCGCTCCCGGGGCCCGCGACGGCGATCACCAGCAGGCCGAACAGCCCGACGACCGCCGGGCACCAGGGCTGGGTCCGCGACGAGTGGGCCACCGCCAGGGCCGCCGTGCGGTGCAGCTCCGGCGGGAGCGGCGTGCGCTCCCTGACCGCCAGCCGCATCTTCTTGTCGAGCTCCTCACGCTCCCGCGCACCCTCGGCGGGGTTGAGCGTGCGGGCGTCGGCCCGGCTCAGCCGCGGCCGGGCGGCACGGCGCCAGACCAGGACCGCGGCCCGCGCGACGTACAGCGCGCCGGCCACCACGAGCACCCAGCCCCACGCGGAGAGCCCACCGAGCAGGACGTGCCGCCCCACGATCACCAGGCCCGCGGCCACCACGACGGCCACTCCCACCCGCCAGCCCCGGACCCATCGTCGCGGGGGCGGGTGGAGGACCGGCCAGCTCATGCCCCGGACGGTACCGCCGGCCCGTCGCGGCGCAGCACGTCGATCAGCTCCTCGTACGGGCCGACGAGATAGGCCTCGTCGGCGGCGGCGAACCGGGTGCCCCGCCGTGGCGGGTACTCGAGCTCCCCGTCGGGGGCGCCCGCGCGGTGGATCGCCACCACCCGGGTGCGTTCCGACAGCTCCCCCATCGCGAGGCCGTCCAGCCCGCCGCCCGCGCCGACCGACAACCGCCCGACCAGGAACGGGACGCGGTCGACGTAGAACGTGGCCAGCACGTCGAGGCCCAGCGCCGCACCGACGAACCAGGGCGCCGCGAGCGCCGCCGTGGACCGCACGTGGCGGAAGCCGAAGCCGTCCTCGACGCCGGCCGCGAGCTCCCGGTCGAACACCCGCAGCACCACGGCCACCTGCTCCCAGCGCTCGCGGAGCAGGTCCCGCACGACGAGACCGGTCTCGATGTTGACGAGATCGTCGCTGGTCAGCACGGCCACCGCGGTGGCGGCGTCGAGGTTCGCGGCGGAGAGCACCCCGACGTCGGTGGCGTTGCCGACCACCACGGGCACGTCCAGGGCCCGGGCCCGGCCGTGGTGGCGCCCCGCCTCGTCCCGGTCGACGACGACCACCCGCCGCCCCGCCGCGACGAGACCCTCCACCACCTCGAGCGCCACCGACCCCAGCCCGACCACGATCACGTGCCCACGCATCGACCCGACCCGGCGGCGCCCGAACGACTGCTCCAGACGCCGGCTGACCAGCAGCTGCGTGACCAGCGAGAAGATGATCGCCGTGAGGATGGCGCCGCCGCCCATCAGGCCGATCGCCCAGATCCGCAGCCAGGTCGGCTGCAGCGCGAAGGAGAAGTCCCCGTAGCCGACGGTCGCGATCGTCTCCACGGTGAAGTAGACGGCGTCGACGACGCTCATGTGGGAGCCGTCGTCCTTCACGTAGCCGATCCGCAGCACCACGATCGACACGAGGATCGCGATGGCCAGCACGGCGAGCGTCACCCGCAGCGGACGGTCGGCCTCGGCGACCAGGGACCGGAGCAACGACCGCAGCCCCGCCCGACCGCCCCGCTCGGCACGCTCGGCCGCGCGTTCCGCCCCCGCCTGGCGGGCTCCCGCCGCACGGCGGACCGGGGCCTGCGGGCGCAGCACGTCCACCACTCCGAGCGTCCCGAACTGCTCGGGGGTGCCCACGACGGTGACCCGGTCGCCCACATGCACCCGGTGGTCGCGGCCCGGGCACACCACCGGCTCCTCCCCGCCCGCGACGGCCAGCGGGGCCAGCTCGCCGTAGAGCTCGCGCAGCGTCGCGGTGCTGCCCGCCACCAGCTCCGCGACGAGGAACGGCCGGCCGGCCAGCTCGATGGCGTGCGTCCGCGTGCCCAGGCAGGCCTCCACCACCGACGGGGCGGCGAGCGCGGCCACGTCGAGCACGCTGCCCTCGCCCGTCACCTCGGCCAGGGCCCGTCCCACGCCGCCGTTGCCCATCCGGACGACGAGCCGGACGTCGGGGCGCAGGCGGCGGACCAGCAGCGCCGTCTCCATCGCCCGCAGGTCGTCGCCGAGCAGGCAGACGACCGCGGCGGCACCCTCGAGCCCGGCGTCGAACAGCGCCTCCCGCACCCGGCCCTCGATGCGCGGCACCTTCCACTGCACCAGCAGCCGGTCGGCGGCCGTGTCGGCGCGGCCGGAGGGGTCGACCACCACCACCTCGGCCCCGGCCGCCCGCAGCTGCTCGACCGTCCGCAGGGCGGCCCCGTCCACCCAGCACACCACGACATGCCCTGATCGTCCGCTGTCCACCTGCGGGAGTCTCGCCAGGCCGGGTCACGGTCCGGTGTCGGGACCGTGACGCGGGATCCCACTAGTGTCGTCCACATGTTGGACATCGGGGGGATTTCCAAGCGTTTCGGCACCCTCCAGGCACTCGACGGGGTCTCGTTCTCGGTGCAGCCGGGCGAGGTCTTCGGGTTCGTCGGCAGCAACGGGGCGGGCAAGACCACCACCATGCGCATCGTGCTCGGCGTGCTCTCGGCCGACGCCGGCGAGGTGCGGTGGCGCGCCGAGCCGGTGGACGCCGAGGTGCGCCGTCGCATCGGCTACATGCCCGAGGAGCGCGGCCTGTACCCGAAGATGAAGGTCGGCGACCAGCTGCGCTACCTCGCGCGCCTGCACGGGCTCGGCGAGGCCGAGGCCGCCGCGTCGGTCACGCGCTGGACCGGGCGTCTGGGCATCGAGAACCGGATCGGCGACGAGGTGCAGAAGCTGTCACTGGGCAACCAGCAGCGCGTGCAGCTGTGCGCCGCGCTGGTGCACGACCCGGAGGTCCTCGTGCTCGACGAGCCGTTCTCCGGTCTCGACCCCACCGCCGTCGAGGTGATGAGCGGGGTGCTGCGCGAGAAGGCGGCCGAGGGCGTGCCGGTGATCTTCTCAAGCCACCAGCTGGAGCTGGTGGAACGGCTGTGCGACCGCATCGGCATCATCGCCGCCGGCCGGATGGTGGCCGTCGGCACCGTGGAGGAGCTGCGCACCCGCGACACCGGCGTCGTCCTCGACGTCGACGGCCCACCCGCCGGCTGGGCGGACGGCGTGCCCGGCGTCGAGGTGGTGTCGGTCGACGGCGCGCGTACCCGGCTGCGGCTTACCGACGGCGTCGACGACCAGGACGTGCTGCGCGCGGCGGTGGCCGCCGGCCCCGTACACGAGTTCCGCCGTTTCCGGCCCCCGCTGACCGAGCTCTATCGCGACGTCGTGCGCGACATGGCGAAGGAGGAGAAGGCCGCATGAGCGCCCCGCTGACCTCCCGCCAGGCCGTGCTGCTGGTCGCCCGCCGCGAGTTCACCGCCCAGGTTCGGTCGCGCAGCTTCGTGATCGGACTCGTCATCACGATCGTGCTGATCGCCGGGGTCGCACTGCTGGGCGGCTTCGTCGCGAGCCAGTCGTCGAACAAGACGCTCGGGCTCACCACCCGGACCGCTTCCCTGCAGCCCGCGCTGGCGCAGGCCGCGACCACCCAGGACGTCGAGCTGCGGATCAGCACCGTCGACGAGGGCACGGGCCGGGCCCAGGTGGCCAACGACGACCTCGACGCCCTGCTCACCGGAGTCCCCGGCGACTACCAGCTGCTCGGCCGCGACACCGTCGACAGCACGGTCCAGTCCATCGTCTCCACCGCCGTGCAGCAGCAGCAGCTCCGCGCCGCCCTGGCCGGCGCGGGCGTCGATCCCGTGGCCCTGAGCCGGCAGTCGCAGGTGGCCACGACCACCCTGGAGCCCGCCGATCCCGACCGCGGGCAGCAGCTCGCGCTGGCGCTGGTCGGCTCGTTCCTGCTGTTCTTCTCGTTCAGCGCCCACGGCCAGCTCGTGGCCACCGGCGTGGTGGAGGAGAAGCAGAGCCGCGTGGTGGAGCTGCTGCTCGCCACGATGAAACCCTGGCAGCTGCTCGCCGGGAAGATCCTCGGGCTGGGCACCGTCGGTCTGCTGCAGCTGGTGATCCTCGGGGTGATCGGCGTAGTGGGCGCAGGGGTCACCGGGCTGCTCACGGTGCCCGGCGCCGCCGTCAGCATGTTCGTGATGGTGATCGTCTGGTACCTGCTCGGCTTCTTCCTCTTCGCCTCGCTCTACGCGGGCATCGGCTCCACCGTCTCGCGCCAGGAGGAACTCGGCCCGGTGATCGCGCCGATGATCTTCCTGCTCATCATCCCGTTCGTGCTGACGGTGAACCTGCTGCCCAACGACCCCCGCAACGAGCTGGCCGCCGTCCTGTCGTTCGTCCCGTTCTTCGCCCAGACGGTGATGCCCGCGCGGTACGCGCTCGGCGTCGCCCCGCTCTGGGAGGTGGGCGTCTCGGCGCTCATCACCCTCGTCGCGATCGCCGTGGTGGTGCGGCTGGCCGGGCGGGTGTACCGGAACTCGATCCTGCGGACCGGTTCGCGGGTGAGCCTGCGGGAGGCCCTGCGGGGCTGAGGCCGGCGCCGCCTCGTCCGTGAGCGGGAGTTCGGCGCGTCCCCGGCCGGATCTGGCCGTTTCCGCGCCGAGGCGCTGATCATGGAGGTTCGGGAACGGGCCCTACTGGCTGGCCTTCTTCCGCGGGGCCCACTCGGTGAACCCCGCGGCGCGGGCCTCCTCGGCGTCGCGGAACCAGACCTCGGCCTTGGTGCGCGTGAAGTACGGGCTGTCGGGGGTGTGGAAGAGCATCGAGTCGGCGTTGCCCTTGATCGTGTACTCCGGGCCGGGCGCCGACCCGTCGGGCAGCGGCGTGGCCCCGCTCGTGGCCACCGCGTCCGACGGCGCGAACAGCGCCTGGCCCGACGGCATCGGCGCAGGGGTGGGCGGTGTGCTCGGCGCCTGGCTCGGGGCCGACGACCGCCGGACCGGTGAGGGCCGCGGCGACGGGGACGGACGGGGGGCGTCGGAGGCCGCCGGGGGCGCAACCCCGTTCGTGGCAGCCGGGGGCACGGTCTTCGGTGCGGCACCGGTCGGAGCCGCGGGCTGGTCGGGGGCAGCGGGCGTGGCTGCAGCAGTGGGCTCGCCCGTGCCGGGAGTCGGAGGACGGGCCGAGGCCGGCGGAGGCGTCGGCGCCGACGGGGCCACTGGCGGGACCGGCGGGGCCTCGGCCCGCGGCGTGGCCCGCTCCGCGGGCTTGGCAGCGACAGCGGGCTCAGCTGCAGGACCCGGCTCGACCGCAGCAGCGGGCTCGACCGCAGCAGCGGGCTCGGGCGCGCCCGGAGCCGGAGAACCGGCCGAGGCCGGCGGAGGCGTCGGCGCCGACGGGGCCACCTGCGGGACCGGCGGGGCGACCGGCGGGGCCGGCGGGGCCTCGGCCCGCGGCGTGGCCCGCTCCGCGGGCTTGGCGGGCGCCGGGGCCGACCTGGCCTGCGCAGACGCCGGCCGGACGGACGTGGCCGGCGAGGCGGCTCGGGCGGGCGCCGGGTCGGGCGGGGCCGAGGGCGGCTGGGCCACGGGCGGGGTCGGGGATGCCGGGGGCTTCGCCCTCGCGGCGGGAGCGGGAGCAGCCGGCGCCGTCCCGTTCCAGGCGCCGGCCGGGGTCGGGTCGGGCGGCAGGACCCGCACCGGGCCCGTGAGCTGCTTCGGGCCGGACAGCTTCGAGCGCGCGACCCACGCACCGGCACCGGCCGCCACGGCCAGCACCAGCCACCGGCGCTTCGATCCTCCAGCCATCGGACCACCCCTCAGTCGTGCGGTTCCTCGATTATGGCGTACCCCCGTACGGGCGAATCACCCCCGGGCGGCCTTCACCTGTTCGTAGCGGGCGAGGGCGTCGAGGCGCTCGGCCTTGTGGTCGACCATGGGCTCCGGATACCCCTCGGGCAGGCCTCCGGGCAGCGCCCACGGCTGGTGCACGGCCTTGCCCGGCACGCCGCGCAGCTCGGGCACGAACTTCCGGACGTAGTCGCCGTCGGGGTCGAACTTCTCCCCCTGCGTGATCGGGTTGAACACCCGGAAGTAGGGCGACGCGTCGGTGCCGCTGCCCGCGGTCCACTGCCATCCGTGCTGATTGGAGGCCAGGTCGCCGTCCACGAGCAGGCGCATGAAGTGCCGCGCTCCCCACCACCACGGCAGGTGCAGGTCCTTCACGAGAAAGCTCGCGACGATCATCCGCACCCGGTTGTGCATCCACGCCTGCTCACGCAGCTGCCGCATCCCGGCGTCGACGATCGGGAAGCCTGTGCGGCCCTCGCACCACGCGTCGAACGCGACCCGGGCGGCCGCCCCGGACGCGAGCGGCAGGGCGTCGAAGGAGCGGTCGTAGTTCTCGCGAGCGGAGTCGGGGCGCTGGAAGAGGATGTCGGCGTAGAACTCCCGCCACGCGATCTCGGTGGTGTAGGTCTGGGCCGACTCCGACCGCTTCGACGCGAGGTCGGCGAGCATCGTGCGCGGATGGATGAGCCCGTACTTGAGGTACGGGGACATGCGCGAGGTGCCCGGCTTGTCCGGCCGGTCGCGGCCGTCCTGGTACTCCCCCACCGCCCCGTCGAGGAACTCCTGCCACCGCGCGAGCGCCGCGTCCTCGCCCGCCTCGGGCAGCTCCGCGTCGATGTCCACGTCGTCGGGGATCACGCTCTTCTCGACCGGGTCGAGCCACTCGACGGTGGACGCGTCGGTGTCGGCCGGCTTGCGCCAGCCGTGCTCCGCCCACGCCCGGCGGAACGGGGTGAAGACCTTGTACGGGTCGCCGTCGGGCTTGCGGACCCGCCCCGGCGCCACGGCGTAGGGCGATCCCGTGCGCACCAGCTCCCTGCCGTCCTCGACGAGCGTCTTCTCGACGGCCTCGTCACGGATGCGACCGTAGGGGCCGTAGTCGGCGGCGACGTGCACGGCCGCGGCGTCCACGGCGGCGGCGATGCGGGGCACGACCTCGGCCGGGTCGCCCGTCACGACCTGCAGCTTCCCGCGCAGCGACGCGTCGAGGGCCCGCAGCGAGCGGAACAGGAACGTGCTGCGGGCCGCGCCCGACGGGCCGAGGAGGGCGGGATCGAGCACGAACAGCGCCAGCGCCCGGGGCGCGGCGGCCAGGAAGGTGGGCTGGTCGCGGACCCGCAGGTCCCGCCGGAACCAGACGACGGCGTTGGCGCTCATGGAACTCGACGCTAGCGGCCGCGCCCACACCCCGCCCGGCCACCACCGGCCGACGCGGATCCGGCGGGCCGGGGATGCACACCGGAGATCGACGAACGGGGACCGGGAACCGCCTCACACACGGTTCCTGGTCCCCGTTCGTCGATCACGGGTGTGGCAGGCGCCGTCTTCAGCGGTCGGTCATCGGCACGAACTTGCGCTCGGTCGGGCCGACGTAGAGCTGGCGCGGCCGGCCGATCTTCGTGGTCGGGTCCTCGATCATCTCGCGCCAGTGCGCGATCCAGCCGGGGAGCCGGCCCAGGGCGAACAGGACCGTGAACATCTTCGTCGGGAAGCCCATGGCCCGGTAGATGACGCCGGTGTAGAAGTCGACGTTCGGGTAGAGCTTGCGCTCGATGAAGTAGTCGTCGGCGAGCGCCTTCTCCTCGAGCGCCATGGCGATGTCGAGCAGCGGGTCGGTGACGCCGAGGTCCTTGAGGATCTCGTCGGCCTTCTGCTTGACGATCTTCGCGCGCGGGTCGTAGTTCTTGTAGACGCGGTGGCCGAAGCCCATCAGGCGCGCCCCGCTGTCCTCCTTGTTCTTGACCCGGTTGACGTACGCCTCGACGTCGCCGTCCTCCTCCTTCTGGATCTTCTGCAGCATCTCGAGAACGGCCTGGTTGGCGCCGCCGTGCAGCGGGCCGAACAGGGCGTTGACGCCCGCGGAGATCGAGGCGAACAGGTTGGCGTGCGAGGAGCCGACCATCCGCACCGTCGACGTCGAGCAGTTCTGCTCGTGGTCGGCGTGCAGGATGAGAAGAGTGTCCAGTGCGCGCACGAACTTGGGGTCGATCTCGTACGGCTCGGCGGGGAAGCCGAACGTCATGCGCAGGAAGTTCTCCACGAGCCCGAGCGAGTTGTCGGGGTAGAGGAACGGCTGGCCGATCGACTTCTTGTACGCGTACGCCGCGATCGTGGGGACCTTGGCCAGCAGCCGGACGGTGGAGAGCTCGACGGCGTCGTGGTCGAAGGGGTCGAGGCTGTCCTGGTAGAAGGTGGACAGCGCACTGACCGCGGAGGACAGCACCGGCATCGGGTGCGCGTCACGCGGGAAGCCCTCGAAGAACCGCTTCAGGTCCTCGTGCAGCAGCGTGTGGCGGCTGATCTTGGTGGTGAAGTCCTGCAGCTCGGCGGCGGAGGGCAGCTCGCCGTAGATCAGCAGGTAGCTCGTCTCGAGGAACGTGGAGTTCTCGGCGAGCTGGTCGATGGGGTACCCGCGGTAGCGCAGGATGCCCGCGTCACCGTCGATGTAGGTGATCTCCGACGTGCAGGCCGCGGTGTTGCCGAAGCCCGAGTCGAGGGTGACCAGCCCGGTACCGGGGAGCAGCTTCCCGATGTCGAACGCGGAGGAGCCCTCGGTCGCGGGCTTGATCTCCATCTTCTGCTCACCACCGGGGTACTGGAGTACGGCGGTGGACTTCTCGTCAGCCATGTGGAGGTTCCCTCACACTCAGATCTCTTCGTTGTTGTACCCAACGCTAGTGCTACCGGGCGTCGTTGTGCTGTGCAGAGCGTGTGACGTAGGGCGAAAGCGAATCACGGACGGTCGTCGGCCACCGGCCCGCGATAGCGCCAGAACTCCGGGAAGCGGGCCACCACCAGCGTCGCGACGACGATGACGGCGATCCCGCCGACCGTGGCGGTGAGGCCGGGACCGGTCCAGACCGACGCGCCGCCGTGCCACAGGTCCGCCATCCGCGGCCCGCCTGCGACGACCACCATGAACACGCCCTGCATCCGTCCGCGCATCTCGTCGGTGGCGACGGTCTGCAGCATCGACGAGCGGTACACGGAGCTGACCAGGTCGCCGGCCCCCGCGATCGCCAGTGCCGCCACCGCGAGCCACAGCGAGCCCGTCAGCCCGAACAGGGCGATGCCCAGCCCCCACACCCCGATCGCACACGCGACGGCCACGCCCTGGCGCCGGACCCGTTGCAGCCAGCCCGAGAGCAGCCCGGCGACGACCATGCCGATCGGGATCGCGGCGTAGAGGAGCCCGATCGCGGGGCCACCTCCGGGCGGGTCGCCGAAGGTCTTCTCCGCCATCTCCGGGAACAGCACCCGCGGCATCCCGAACCCCATCGCGACGACGTCGATGAGGAACGACACCAGCAGCACCTTGTGCAGCGCCACGTAGCGGAAGCCGTCGACGATCTCGCGGATGCCGGCCTTGCGCGCCACCCCCGCCTCCGGCGGCATCACCGGCAGCCTCCACGTGGCCCACAGCGTGGCGAGCAGGAAGATCGCGTCGATCAGGTAGAGCGTGGAGAGCCCGATGAACGGGATCAGCACCCCGGCCAGCAGCGGGCCGGCGATCGCCCCGACCTGCGCGACGGTCATGTTGAGCGCGTTCGCGGCGGGGAGCTGGTCGGCGGGCAGCAGCCGTGGGATGACCGCACTGCGGGTGGGCTGGTTGATCGCCAGCAGCGCCGTCTGCACCGCGAACAGGACGAGGATCACCCACACGTTGCCGGTGCCGCTGGCGGCCGTGACCCACAGGGACAGCGAGCTCGCCGCGATCGCTCCCCCGGTGACCAGCAGCAGCACCCGCCGGTCGACCGCGTCGGCGATCGCCCCGCCCCACAACCCGAACACGATCAACGGGACGAGCCCGAACAGGCCGGTCAGCCCGACGTAGGCCGACGAGCCCGTGAGGGTGTAGATCTGCAGCGGCACGGCCACGACCGAGAGCTGCGCGCCGATCACCGTGACGACGCCGGCGAGCCACAGCCGCCGGTAGGCCGGGGTCTGCAGCGGCCGGGTGTCGGCCAGTGCACCCCGCACCGCTCCGGAGAACCGGCGCAGGCCCGGGATCGCCCGCGTGGGGGCGTCCGGGCCTGCGGCGATCGCGGCGGTGGGCTGTTGCTCCCGTTTCGCCCGGTTCGGACGGGTGGGTTGATCAGGGCCGGGCGTGGTCACCCATCAGAACTACCACTTCGGCCACCGTCCGCGCGTCCGCGGCGATCAGTGGGCGAGCGTCACGCCCGGGCCCGGACCCGCGGTGTCCCGCACGACGACCCCGCCGGACAGGCGGTTCGGTCGGCGAACGCCACGGCGGGGGGCCAGGAACAGCCGCGCCCCGACGAGCCCGGCGGCCGGTGCCGTGACGATGCGGCGGTGGGAGGGCGTGGGCGGATCATCACCGGAGAGCCGATCACGGCGCGAGGCGCCGGACCGTCCAGCTGCGGTCGTGCACGTCGACGACGAAACGCAGCCGGTCGTGCATGCGGTTGGTGCGGCCCTGCCAGAACTCCACCTCGTCGGGCCTGATCCGCCAGCCACCCCAGTGCTGGGGCACCGGCACGGTCTCGTCGTCGGCGAAGCGCTGGGTGACGCCGGCCAGCGCGTCGTCGAGCGCGCGGCGGTCGCGCACCACCACCGACTGCGCCGACGCCCAGGCCCCCAGCTGGGAACCCCGCGGGCGGGAGTCCCAGTAGGCCTGCGTCTCCGCCGGGGACACCTCCTCGACGACGCCGCGGACGTGCACCTGCCGGTGCTGCAGGTACCAGGGGAAGGTGACCGACGCGTAGCGGGTGTTGCGCAGGTCGCGGCTCTTCGCCGAGGTGTAGTTGGTGTAGAACACGACGCCGCGCTCGTCGAGGCCCTTGCACAGCACGGTGCGCGACGACGGCCGCCCGTCCTGGGTGGCGGTGGCCAGCACCATCGCGTTCGCCTCGGCCACCCCGGCCGCCTCGGCCTCGGCGAGCCAGTTCGCGAGCTGCTCGTGCCAGGTGGGCGCGAGCGCGTCCACGTCGAAGCCCTCGGTGCGGTAGTCGACCCGCATCCCGGCCAGCTGCCGCTCCGCCATTGGAACCCCCTAGCCTGTGGTCGGCCCATGACCGTATGTCCCCCGTGTCCTTCCGGACAACGCCGGTGACCGATGCCACCCACCTGCACCGTTGCAGCGAGCGGGTCACCGGGGCATGGTGACGCCAACCACCGACCACGATGAGGAGGTCGCGGTGACCGCTGCGCCTACCGCCCCGTCCACCACCGACGACGCGGTACCCCCGCCGCCACCCGGTTTCAAGTCTGGTCTCGAGGGCCACGTGGCCTTCCGGACCCAGATCGCCGAGCCCGACAAGGACGGCGGCGCACTGCGCTACCGCGGCGTCGACATCGAGGACCTCGTCGGCAGGGTCACCTTCGGCAACGTCTGGGCGCTGCTGGTCGACGGCCGCTTCGGCCCGGGCCTGCCCCCGGCGGACCCGTTCCCGATCCCGGTGCACACCGGTGACGTGCGCGTCGACGTCCAGGCCGCGCTGGCCATGCTCGCGCCGTACTGGGGCTACCGCCCGCTGCTCGACATCTCCGACTCCGACGCCCGCGACAACCTCGCCCGCGCGTCGGTGATGGCGCTGTCCTACGTCGCGCAGTCCGCCCGCGGCATCGGCGTGCCCGCGGTGCCGCAGAAGCGCATCGACGAGAGCACCACCATCACCGAGCGCTTCATGACGCGCTGGCGCGGCGAGCCCGACCCGGCCCACGTCAAGGCCGTCGACGCCTACTGGGTCTCGGCCGCCGAGCACGGCATGAACGCCTCCACCTTCACCGCGCGCGTCATCGCCTCCACGGGTGCCGACGTCGCGGCGTCGCTGTCGGGTGCCATCGGCGCGATGTCCGGCCCGCTGCACGGCGGTGCCCCGGCCCGCGTGCTGCCGATGCTGACCGAGACCGAGCGCACCGAGGACCCGACCGCGCTGGTCAAGGGCATCCTCGACCGCAAGGAGAAGCTCATGGGCTTCGGGCACCGGGTCTACCGCGCCGAGGACCCCCGCGCCCGCGTGCTGCGCCGCACCTGCCAGGAGCTCAAGGCCCCGCGCTACGAGGTGGCGGTCGCGCTGGAGCAGGCGGCACTGGCGGAGCTGCGCGAGCGGCGCCCCGACCACCCCATCGAGACCAACGTCGAGTTCTGGGCGGCGGTGATCCTCGACTTCGCCGAGGTGCCGCCGCACATGATGCCCGCGATGTTCACGAGCGCCCGTACGGCGGGCTGGTCGGCGCACATCATGGAGCAGAAGCGTGAGAACAAGCTCGTGCGTCCGTCGGCCCAGTACATCGGCCCGGCGCCGCGCAAGCCCGAGGCCGTCGAGGGCTGGGGCGAGATCCAGCACGGCTGACGCCGCTCGTGCGCGGATATCAGTGCCCCGGCACTGATATCCGCGCACGACCTCTCGTGACCAGCAACGACAGCCCGCCGGCCAGCACGCACAGGGCCCCGCCCGCGTACCAGGCCGCGTCGTAGGAGTGCAGCTGGTCGCGCACAACGCCCGCGGCCAGCGCCATCAGGGCCGCCCCGATCTGGTGGCTCGCGAACACCCACCCGAACACCACTGGCGCGGACGCCCCGAAGATCTCCCGGCACAGCGCCATCGTGGGCGGGATGGTGGCCACCCAGTCCAGACCGTAGAACACGATGAACACCAGCATCGACGGCTGCACGTGCGGTCCGAACAGCACGGGCAGCGCCACCAGCGACAGGCCCCGCAGCACGTAGTAGGCGAGCAGCAGCAGCCGCGGGTCGATGCGGTCGGTGAGCCAGCCCGACGCGATCGTGCCGGCGATGTCGCACAGCCCGACCACCGCCAGCAGGCTCGCCGCCATGGTCACCGGCATGCCGTGGTCGTGGGCCGCGGGAATGAAATGCGGCTGGATCAGGCCCATCGTGGTGGCACCGCAGATCATCATGCCCGCGGCCAGGTACCAGAACGGCCTGGCGCGGGCCGCCTCCACCAGGCCGCGGATCGCGATCCGGCCCGCGCCGACCCGCACGGGCACCACGACGTCGGCCTCCGTGCCGCCGTAGGACAGAGCGCCGACGTCCGCGGGCGAGTCCCGCAGCAGCCACACGACGAACGGCGCGACGGCCAGTGCCGCGAACGCGACGCCGAGCGCGGCCGGCCGCCAGCCGTAGGTGGTGGCCACCCACGCGATGAGCGGCAGGAACACGAGCTGGCCCGCCGCCCCGCCCGCCGTCAGGACCCCGGAGACGAGCCCGCGGCGCTTCACGAACCAGCGCCCGGTGACCGTCGCGACCAGGGCGAGGGCCATGGAGCCGGTGCCCAGCCCGACCAGCACGCCCCAGCAGAGGATCAGCTGCCAGCTCGCCGTCATGAACACCGTCAGCCCGCTGCCCGCCGAGACGACGAGCAGCGCGGCGGTGACGACCTTACGGATGCCGAAGCGCTCCATCAGCGCCGCAGCGAACGGTGATGTGAGTCCGTAGAGCGCCATGTTGACGGCCACCGCCGCGGAGATGGTGCTCACCGACCAGCCGAACTCCTGGTGCAGCGGGTCCATCAGGACACCCGGCACGGCCCGGAACCCGGCCGCGCCGACCAGCGCCAGGAAGGTGACGGCCGCGGCCCACCACGCCGGGTGGATCCTGAGTTGCTTCACGCTACCCAGCATGATGGGAACTACCAGGGCTGTCCAGGCCCCGTCTGTCCGGCGGCGCGGGCGGCCAGTTCCAGGTCGAAGCGCTCGCGGCGGATCCGCTGGTCGGTGTAGAGCAGGCCGGTGATGCCCGTGACGAACGGGGTGAAGAACGTGCCGGCGACGACGATGAAGATCGCCACTGCGCTCCCGGTGAGCACCGCACCCGTCACGGAGAGCCCGGAGCCGCCCCGCGCGAGCGAACCGAGGCTGACGCCGAAGAGCGCACCGAGGATCAGGAAGATCACCAGGGCGATCGCCCCCAGCACGATGCCGGCCAGCAGCTGGATCCCGAAGATCCGCCACCAGCTCCCGCGGACCAGCGCCCGGGACCGTCCGAGCGCCGTGGTGACGCCGATGTCCTCCATCATGTAGGCCGCGGGCGTCATCGACAGCAGCACCGCCAGGTACACCACCACGACCAGCACCGCGAGCCCGACCACCACCGCCACGGCGATCACACCACCGGAGTTGCGGCCCGCGATCCCGATGATGAACGCCAGGAGGATTCCGACCGTCGCGATGCCGCCGATGATGAGGCCCACCAGCAGGTTCGCCCCGACGAGGCCCCACACCCGCCTGGTCGCGCCCCGCCAGGCCTCGCCCGGTGACGTGCGCCGGCCCAGCAGGGCCCGCCGCAGCACCACCAGCAGCACGCCGGTGACCAGCGCGGACGCCAGCAGGCTGACGACGGCGCCGGCCAGCGACGCGAGCAGCGACACCCCCACCGCACCCACCGCGGACCCGGCGCTGCGGATCGACCCGCCGACGGCCAGCGCGGGCAGGACCTGCGCCAGCCCCTGGACCACGGCGGCGACCACGAAGATCAGGGCCGCCGCGACCAGCGTCGAGACGGGGTTCGCCCGGATGTAGCCGAAGGCGCCGCCGAGGATCTGGCCGATCCCCAACGGGGCCAGGGGCACGATCCCGCCCGGGGGCTGACCGGGCGCCGCCCCGTAGCCGGGCGCCGGGTAACCGGGCTCCAGCCCGTAGCCCGGCTGCGCGCCGTAGGCCGGCTGGCCGCCGTAGCCGCCGTAGCCGGGTTGGGGGCCGTAGCCCGGCGCGGGCGGGCCGCCATGACCGGGTGGTGATCCGTAACCGGGCGGGGGGCCGTAGCCCGGCGGCGCCCCGGACGGCGCGGACGGCTCCTTCACGAACGGATCCTGGGCCTCCTGCGCTGGCGTCCCCTGCGGCGGCGTGGCGTCGTCGTCGCGGTCGGGCTCGCGCTCCGGTCCGGCTCCATCGGGTGTGTCCGTCATGATCTGCCTGGCCCCCCTGGCTTCAGCTCGTGATCACCGCATCCTTGCAGCTCCACCGGCATCCGCGGCGGCATTTCGCCCGAAACACCGACGGTGACGGGTCCGGGCGTCCGTCGAACGGTGGACAAACCGCTCCCACCGCCCGATCCTCGTGGCCTGCCGGCAAGACCACCGCGGTGCTCGGCACCGACCCGTCCACCGCGGACCGGGCGTGGCGGGCCCGCATCGGGATCGTCCCGCAGAACACGCCCGACGTGACCGGAGCTGCGCCCCGGTGCTCGAGGGCTCCTCCCGGGCCGGGCTGACGTCCGCGATCCGCGCCGCCGCCCGTGGAGAGACGGTCCTCACGCCGTCGGTGGCCGCCCGGCTGGTCGACCGGATGCGCGGGCCGAGGCCGGAGTCGCTCTCGCCGCGCGAGATCGAGGTGCCGGCGCTCGTGGCGGTGCGGCGCACGCACGCCGACGTCGGCCTGACCTGCACATCGCCGAGGCCACGGTGAAGACCCACCTGCTCCGCACGTTCACCGAGCTCGACGTCTCCGACCACACCGCGGCCGTCACGATCGCCCGGAAACGGGGCCTGTTGGAGTGACGACCCGCACCCGGTCGGGTGTCGCCGCGGTGCAACACTGAGGTACGTGACATCTACTCCCGACCTGCAGATCCCCGCCGAGCTGCTGCCCACCGACGGGCGCTTCGGCTGCGGACCGTCCAAGGTGCGCCCCGAGCAGCTGGCCGCTCTGGCCGCCTCCGGCCACCTCATGGGCACCTCCCACCGTCAGAAGCCGGTGAAGGAGCTGGTCGGCCGCATCCGGGCCGGACTGGGCGACCTCTTCTCGCTGCCCGCCGGCTACCAGGTGGTGCTGGGCAACGGCGGGTCCACCGCGTTCTGGGACGCCGCCGCGTTCGGGCTCGTCCGCGAGCGGGCCCTGCACCTGACCTACGGCGAGTTCTCCGCGAAGTTCGCCGAGTCCACGAAGGGCGCCCCGTTCCTGGCCGACCCGGTGGTTATCAAGGCCGAGCCGGGCAGCGCGCCCGAGCCCCAGGCCGACCCGTCCTGCGACATCCTGGCCTGGGCCCACAACGAGACGTCCACGGGCGTGTCGGTGCCGGTCGTGCGTCCCGAGGAGGCCCTCGAGGGCCAGCTCGTGGTCATCGACGCCACGTCGGGCGCGGGCGGGCTGCCCGTCGACATCAAGCAGGCGGACGTCTACTACTTCGCGCCGCAGAAGGGCTTCGCCGCCGACGGCGGGCTCTACACCGCGATCTTCTCGCCGGCGGCGCTGGAGCGCGTCGCGGAGCTGGCGGCGTCCGACCGCTGGATCCCGCCGTTCCTGTCGCTGGCCACGGCCGTCGACAACTCGCTCAAGGACCAGACCTACAACACCCCCGCGGTCGCCACCCTGATCCTCATGGCCGAGCAGATCGACTGGATGAACGGCCTCGGCGGCCTCAAGGCGTGCGTCAAGCGCACGGCCGACTCGTCCGGCCGGCTCTACAACTGGGCCGAGAAGTCCGACTACGCCACGCCGTTCGTCACCGACCCGGCCCACCGCTCGCAGGTGGTCGGCACCATCGACTTCGACGAGAAGATCGACGCCGCCGCGGTCGCGAAGGTCCTGCGGGCCAACGGCGTCGTCGACACGGAGCCCTATCGCAAGCTCGGTCGCAACCAGCTGCGCATCGGCATGTTCCCCGCGGTGGACCCGGCGGACGTGGAGGCGCTGACGGCGTGCATCGACTGGGTGGTCGAGCACCAGGCGTAGTCACACCAGTAACACCAGCCCCAGCTTTACCAAATGCGATCAACATGACACGCTGCGTGTGCGGCGGGGGCGGGTCTAGCACTTTTCCCTCGTCGGGGCGGTTCTTCCGCCCCGGCGCGCCTCCGTCGCGGGTTGCGGTTCGACAACTACCGTCACCCGGACGGGGAAAAGAGAGCGGGGAGGCCGCCGATGCGGGCGCTGCGGGTCGTCGGGATCACCGAGGGCGACGGTGAGCTGTCCGTCGTCCTCGAGGACCCGGGCCGTCGAGAGCGCTTCACCGTCACGGCCGACGAGCAGCTCCGCGCTGCCGCCCGGGGGGACCTGACCCGGCTCGGACAGATCGCGATCGAGTTGGAGAGCCAGTTGCGTCCACGTGAGATCCAGGCCCGTATCCGCGCCGGAGCGTCCGTGGAGCAGGTCGCCTCGGCGGCCGGCGTTCCGCAGCAGAAGATCGAACGCTTCGCCTACCCGGTTCTGCTCGAGCGCTCGCGCACGGCGGAGGTCGCCCAGCGCGCCCACCCCGTCCGCGCCGACGGGCCCGACTCCCGGATGCTCGGCGACGTCGTCGCCCACACGTTCGGCCTGCGCGGCCAGGAGTACACCGACGCCGAGTGGGACTCCTGGAAGGGCGAGGACGGCCGCTGGGTCGTCTCGCTGTCCTGGCGCGCCGGCCGCTCCGACAACCGTGCGCACTGGACGTTCCAGCCCGGGGCGCACGGCGGCACGGTCACGGCCGTCGACGAGCACGCGTCCGACCTGGTGGAGGGCCTGCCGGCCCGCCCGCTGCGCACCGTCGGCCCGGTGATCGACATCGCCCGGCAGGACGAGAACCCCACCGGTCCCGGCCCGGTCGAGGAGCTGCGCGCCACCGCGACGGACCCGGCCCGCGGCGTCCGGGTCGAGGGCTGGAACGACGGCGTCCGCGCGCCCGAGGCCCGCACCGCCGAGGCCCGCACCGCCGAGCCGCGCACCGCCGAGCCGCGCACCGCCGAGAACCGGACGGCCGAGACCCGCAGCCCCGAAGTCCGCAGCCCCGCCCCGGAGGCCCGGACGACGGTCGAACGGGCTCCGGCACGCACGGCTCCCGAGCCCCGTCGGCCGGAGCCCCCGGCGCCGCGGCAGCCCGAGCCGGTCCGTCAGCCGGAGCCGGTCCGTGAGTCGGAGCCGGTCCGTCAGTCGGAGCCGGTACGTCAGTCGGAGCCGACCGCGCCCCCGGCCACGACGCCCGCGCCCACCCCGCCCGCTGCCCCCCAGCAGCCCGCGGTCCAGACCCCTGTCACGCAGCCGCCCGCCCCGAAGACCGAGCCCCGCCCGGAATCCGAGGCGCCCGCGGCAGCAGACACCCCGGCCGAGCCCGAGGCCGCCCCTGCGGCCCGCCGCACGAAGAAGGGCAAGCCGGTCATGCCCTCGTGGGACGAGGTTCTGCTGGGCGTCCGCGGCCAGCGCTGAGGCCCGCGCGTGACGCCTGTTCGCGCGCGGAACTCGCATCCGGCGCGCGGACGCGAGCCACCGGGTGTCCGAGAATACGGGCACGGCGACGGTCAGGGTGAACCGGCTGCTAGCCCAACAGGCCGAGCAGCAGCACCACCCAGGCCACGCCCAACCCCACCGTCGCGCCCAACGCCGGCCAGCGCCAGAACGGCGTGCGGCGCACCAGCCACAGCGACGGGGACAGGCCCAGCCCCACCAGCAGGTTGGCCGGCACCCACAGCAGCCCGAACGCCTCGGCGAACGACCGGCTGAGCACCACGTCGGCGATGGCCACGAACACGGCGAAGAACGCCGCCACCGCGAGCCCTGTGGACCACGGCGTCGGCCCGACCGGTTCCGGCGCCAGCCGCGGGATCGGCCCCGTGACCGCGCCCACCTGCACCGACTCGACGGCGCCGGTGACCGGGTCGATCAGGTCGACCGGCCGGCCCAGGACGTCCGCCACCCGCGAGGCGAGCTGCCGGCCGCGGCGACGCACGAGCTGGAGCTCCTCGGCGCGGCCCGACCGGGTGGCGGCCGTGGCGAACGTCGACCACTCCTGCAGCGCGGCCCGCAGGTCACCGGGCAGCTGCGGATCGCCTGGCTGCCGTTCCCCGAGCACGCCGGTCAGCCTACGGGCGACGCCACGGTGTGGAAGGCGACAGCCGCGGCCGTTGCCACATTGAGAGAGTCCACGCCCGAGGCCATGGGGATCCGGACCCGGACGTCCGCGGCGGCGAGAGCCTCGTCGGTCAGGCCGGGGCCCTCCGCACCCAGCAGCAGCGCCACCCGCTGCCCCGCCAGCCCGGCCCGGGCCAGCGGCACGGCATCCGCCGAGGGCGTCAGGGCGGCCACCGTCAGGCCCGCGGCCCGCAGGAGGTCCAGCGAGGCGGGCCACGGACCCGTCAGCGTCGTGAACGGCACGCGCAGCACGTGCCCCATCGACACCCGCACGCTGCGCCGGTAGAGCGGGTCCGAGCACCGGGGGCCCAGCAGCACCCCGTCGACGCCGAGCGCGGCGGCGTTGCGGAACAGCGAGCCCAGGTTCTCGTGGTCACCGACGCCCTCCAGCACCGCGAGCACCCTCGCCGTGCGGAGCAGCTCGGCCAGGTCGGGAGCGGGTGCCCGGTCCGCGACGGCGAGCACACCGCGGTTGAGGTGGAAGCCCACGACGGTCGCCATCGTGTCCGCGTCCGTGGCGTAGGCGGGCACGTCGTGGACGCGGAGGTCCTCGGCCAGCTCGTCGATCCGCCGGGGCACCCCCAGCACCGACCGGATCGGGTACGGAGAGTGAAGCAGCCTGCGCACCACGACGACACCCTCGGCGATCACGAGGCCACGGCCGCCGGGACGGTCGGGGCGCCGGTCGGCCTCGGTGAGGTCGCGGTAGTCGTCCACACGGGGGTCGGTCGCCTCGGCGACGGGAGTGATGGTGGCCACGATTCCGCATCGTCCCAGGCCGGGTCGTGTGCGACACGGGTGCCACTCGGCCCCGTCATCCGGACAGCCGTAGCGGCGGGATCACTCGTATGTCACGGTGGACAGCCCGCCCGATCGGGCGAACGTACGCGGGATCGGGAGGACACGATCGCCATGGCCCGCGGGCAAGGAGGCAGTACCTACATGGGCCAGGACGTCGACCGGACCACGTTCAGTCGACGCGATCGGCAGCTCTACCGGGTGAAGGTCCAGCAGTGCCTCGACACCCTGGCCGTGATGCTCCGCGAGCACACCTTCGCGCGCGACGAACCGATGACCGGCATCGAGGTGGAGCTCAACCTCGTCGGCGACGACCTCGCCCCGTCACTGTCCGGGGACGACGTCCTGCACGCCATCGGCGCCGCGGAGTTCCAGTCCGAGCTTGGCCGCTGGAACCTCGAACTCAACATGCCGCCCCGGCTGCTGCCCGGCGACGAGTGGCGACACCTCGAGCTGCAGCTGCTCGGGGAGCTGGCCAAGGTCCGCAACTCGGCCCGGGAGTGCGGCTCGCAGCTGGCGGTGATCGGCATCCTGCCCACCCTGGAACACCAGCACCTCGTCGTGGAGGCGCTGTCCACCGACCGCCGCTACGTGCTGCTCAACGAGCAGATGCTCAGCGCCCGCGGTGAACCGATCCGGCTCGACATCGCCGGCGACGACCCGTCCGGCCGGCACTCCATCGCACCCGATCACCTGCAGGCCGACTTCGACTCCATCGCCCCCGAGGCCGCCTGCACGTCGATGCAGCTGCACCTGCAACTGCACCCGGACTCGTTCGCGAGCTACTGGAACGCCGCGCAGTGCCTCGCGGGCGTGCAGCTGGCCGTCGGCGCGAACTCGCCGTTCCTGATGGGGTCGCGGCTCTGGGCGGAGACGCGCATACCGCTGTTCGAGCAGTCGTGCGACGTCCGGTCGGTGGAGCTGCGCAACCAGGGCGTTCGGCCACGCGTGTGGTTCGGGGAACGCTGGATCACCTCCGTGCTGGACCTGTTCACCGAGAACGGCCGCTACTTCCCCGGGCTCATGCCCGTCACCGAGGACACCGACCCGATGGCCGAGCTGGAGGCCGGTCGGGTCCCCGAGCTCGACGAGCTGCGGCTGCACAACGGCACGATCTGGCGCTGGAACCGGCCCGTGTACGACATCGCGGGCGGGGTGCCGCACGTCCGCGTGGAGAACCGGGTGCTGCCCGCGGGCCCCACGGCCGTCGACATGGTGGCCAACGCGCTGTTCTTCTACGGCCTGCTGCGCGTGCTCGTCGAGGCCGAGCGGCCGCTGTGGAGCTCGATGTCGTTCGAGGCCGTGGAGGAGAACTTCACCACCGCCGCCCGCCACGGGCTGGGCGGCCCGCTGTACTGGCCGGGCTCGGGCTGGATCCGCCCCGACGAGCTGGTGCTGCGCAAGCTGCTCCCCCAGGCCGCCGACGGGCTGGCGCGCTGGGGCGTGGACCCCGACGTCATCGACCGCTACCTGTCGGTGATCGAACGCCGCTGCGCCACCCGGCGCACGGGCGCCGCCTGGCAGGTGGACATGGTGGCCGCGCTCGAGGAGCGCGGCGCCGACCGCCCGGCCGCCCTGCGCGGCATGCTCGCCCGCTACCTGGAGCTCTCCGAGGCCAACGAGCCCGTCCACGACTGGCCGCTGACCTAGTCGCGGGACCCGATCGTTCGCGATCGCAAAGCGTTCTCCCGTTCCGCCACGGGACGCCCCGGACCGCTCCTACTGTCGGTCCCGATCCGCTCGACCCCACCCGGTGATCGCATCCACGGCCTACGCCGTGGATGTGGTTCCACATGCCCGCAGACGGGGGAACCATGCCTCGACGTCCCGCTCAGCCGCCCCGCCGGCCGGTACTCCGGTGACGGCCGTGGCCCGCTTCCGCCTCTTCGGGCGCCCGACGGCCGGTCCGGCGCGTCCCGCCCCGCACGGTGCCGCACCCCGTGGTTGGGCTCCCCCCGGGTCCGTTCCGCCTGGCTCCGCACCACCCGGATCTGCGCCACCGGGATCTGCGCCACGCGGATCTGCGCGGCCCGGGCCGGGGTGGGGCGTTGCTCCTCCCGTCGGGGCGGGCGCGCCGTGGCCGGGACCGGCCACCCGGTCCGCGCGGCCGGCCGGGGCCGCCCACCGATCCCCACGGCTTCCCGCCGGTCCCGGCCGACGGTTACTGGTCGGGCCCCACCCCGGCCCGCACCCCAGATCCGGCCGAGGCCTCGGCGCTGGCCGGGGCGTTCGCCGTCGACTACCTGTCGTGGGACGAGGACGACCCGACCCGCCGCGGCCGCGTCCTGCTCGACTACCTGTCCTCGGCCGGCAGCGACCCCGCCCGCCTCGGCTGGTCCGGGGTGGGCCGCCAACGCGCGGAGTTCGCGCTACCGGGGCTCGTGCACCCCGACGGCGACGGGCGCGTGCTCGTCGACGTCCGGGTGCGCGTCACGCCCTACCGGTCGGTCGGCGACCACACATCCGAGACACCCGATCCCGCCGAGCCGGATCCCCCGGTCGCCGGGTCACCCGCGGCGGCCCCCGCCCCCACCGGGCGGGGCTGGCGCAGCCTCGCCTCGTGCTGGATCCGGCTGTCGGTGCCCGTCACGTTCAACGGCAGCAGGCTCGTCGTCGATGCCTGGGAGGAGACGCTCGGCGAGCACGCACCGCCCCCGGCCCTGCCCGTCCCCCGGCCGCACGAGCACGCGCTCGCCGACGACGACCCGCTCGTCGAGCCCGGCGCCAGGGGTGGACGGTGAGCCGCCTGCGGGTCCCGGTGGTCGTCGGGCTCGGACGCGGCGTCGGCACGAGCACCGTCGCGGCCGCGCTGCACGCCCACGAGGGCGACCACCGCGATCCGACCGCCGACGTCGTGGTCTGCGCCGATCCGGAACGGGCCGCCGCGGTCCTCACCGACCGGTCGGGCCGGCTGCCGCTGCTGGCCCTCACGGGCGACGGCGGGTACCCGCGGCCGCGGGTGCTGCAGTCCCGGTTCGGCGCTGTGGTGCTGCTGCCGCGCGTCGAGCGCTGGGTCGGGCTCGGCCGTCCCGCCGACGAGCTCGCGACGCTGCTCGGCCAGCCCTTCGACCACCTGCCCCGGCCCCTGCAGGAGCTCACCGGGGCGTTGCGGCTGCTGGCCGGCGCGCTCGTGCGGTCCGGGCAGCTCACCGACCCGGCGCCGCCGCGGGCCCTGCGGCCGCGGGCAGTGGCGCTGTGGCGCGGGCTGCAGCCCGTCGAACGGATCGCCGTGGCCCGGCCCGTGCTGCCGGCGGCCCGTCCGGAGGACGCCTGGGACGACGACACGCTCGAGGCCGCGGGCGCCGGGCGGGCGGGGTGAGCCGTGCCGCTCACGGTCTCGCTCGGGCGTCTGGCCACGCTCGCCCTGGCGGCGGCCACCGGCGTGGTCCTGCTGGGCTCCCCGCCCGCCCGGGCCGCCGACCCGGCCCCCGCCACGTCCGGGGTGGACGCGGCCACGCTGCCCGCCCTGGCGCGCGAGTCGTTGCCACTGATCGTCGACCTGACATCCACGGGCTGTCCCGAGCTGCCGCCCGTGTGGGTGGTGGCGCAGGTGCAGGCCGAGTCCGGATGGGATGCCGGGCTGCACTCCGACGAACCGGGCGGTCCGGCCGGGCTCTACCAGTTCGGGCAGCGCAACTGGATCGCCGCGGGCGGCAGGGCATGGGCGTCGGATCCCCCGGGGGCGGACGCCGACGTCCTCACGGCGGCGGCGCACCTGAAGATCGCGGTGCCGTGGGTCTGCGCGAACCTGCGGGCCGTCACCGCCCACCTCAAGGCCACGGGCAAGACCACGGCCCCGCTCGACGCGATGCTGGTCTGCCACATCGCGGGCTGCGGGCGGGTCACCGGCAGCAGGACGGGGATCCCGACGGCGGGCGAGGCCGGTTGCGCCGCGCGCTGCGCGCAGGTGATCGGGCGCTACATCGATGCGGTGCACGGCAACCTGAAACGGTTCGCCGCTCCCCCGGTCGCACCCCCTCCGCCTGCCGCTCCGGCCCCCGCCCAGCCCGCGGCACCCGCCGCGTGGAACGGCGGCGCCACGGGTTGCCGACCGGGCCAGGACCCGACACGAAAGGGCGGTTGCCTCACCGGGGCCACGCGCCACGGGCTCGACGCCGTGTCCGCAACGTTCGGGGGCTGGAAGAACGGCCCGCTGATCCACAACACCGGTTGCTGGGACGCCCACGCCTGGAACCCCACCAGCGACCACTCCAAGGGCAAGGCCTGCGACTTCATGATCACCACGCCGGGCACGTTCGCCAAGGGCGCCGAGCTCGACCACGGCTGGACCATCGCGAAGTGGTTGCGCGCCAACGCCGGCCCGTTGCAGGTCAAGTACCTGATCTGGCAGGGGCGCTACTGGGATCCGAGCGTCAAGGACCAGGGCGGCAGCTGGGGCCAGGCCTACACGGGCGGCGGCGTCTACAACGTCCGCGATGCCACCGGCGGCCACTACGACCACGTCCACGCCAGCTTCCGGGAGTGACGCCGTGAGCCGAACCCTCCTGCGTCCCGTGCTCGCGGCCGGCGCCGCCGTCGTGGTCGCCGTGCTGGCGCTGCTGCTGGTCGGTGCGGCCGGAGCGCTTCAGGCCCCGCCGTCCTCCGACCCGCCGCTGGGCGCCGCGCTGAGCGACGAGGACCGTGCCGCGCTCGGAGCGGTGCCCGCCGAGCGCGGAGCGCCACCCGCCGCGGCGGACCCGGGCGTCGACCTCACCGACCCCGAGGCCGTCGCCCGCGCCTACCTCGCCGCCGCCCACTCCGTCGCACCCGGCGACGCCGGCCGCACCCAGCTGCGGGCGGCGGGCTACGCGGTGCCGGGCAGTACGGCCGCGGCCGTCGGCGTCGTCGTGCTGGATCCGCCGCCCGCGGGTTCGCTGCGCACCGCCACCGTCACCGCCCTGGAGCTGGTGGCCGCCGATGCGGGCGGCACCCGGCGCGGCTACCGCGCCGAGGTCGGCACCGCCACCGGCCCGCCCGGCGGAGCTCTGGCCGTCGACCTCGTCACGAGCCGGATCGTGCTGGCCCGCCAGGCCGACGGCCGGTGGCTCGTGGCCGCCGAGACCCCCGACCTCCCCACGGGGGAGGACTGATGCGACAACCGGCTGAGGAGCACCCCCGATGACCATCGCCGAGATCGAGGAGCTGATCCGGAAGTACATCTCGACGGGGATCGCGGTGGTGGTGGTCCTGGTCGCCCCGGGCACCGCGATCGACAAGGCGGCGCTGCCCCCCGGGTCTCAGGTGGTCACGGTGGAGCCCTCCAGGCCCGGCACGGCCCCGAGCACCCGTCCCACCCCCGCGCCGGACAGTGGCGGATCCGGCGACCGGACGGGGGCGGGAGGTAGCGACCCCGGAGCCGGCGACCCGCCGTCGACCGGCGGTGACGGTGCCGGGTCCGGGTCCGGCCAGTGGCCGGGGTCCGCCCAGGGCTCCGGTGGCGGTGCCGGGTCCGGCTCGGACTCCGGCACCTCCGGGCCGGGCTCGCACTCGGGTACCGCATCCTCCGGGTCCGACTCCGGCACAGGTTCGGACTCGTCCGGATCCGGCTCATCCGGTTCCGGATCGGACTCGGACTCCGGCTCTCACTCAGGTCCCGGTTCCGGCTCTGACTCCGCCTCTGGCTCTGGGTCGAGCTCCGGATCCGACAGCTCGAGGTCCGGTTCCGGCTCCGGCTCCGGCTCCGGCTCCGGCTCCGGCACAGAATCCGGGCCGAGCTCGGGGTCCGGAGCCGGCGGTTCGGCTTCCGACTCGGCGTCGGGATCCGGCTCGGGTTCCAGCGGCGGGTCCGGCTCCAACGGCGGGCCCGGCTCCAACAGCGGGCCCGGCTCCAACAGCGGGCCCGGCTCCAACAGCGGGCCCGGCTCCAACAGCGGGTCCGGCGGGACCGCGTCCGGCACCGGCTCGTCGTCGGCCACCACCGACGGCACCACCGCTGCCGCGACACTGGGCTGGGGCGCCCCCAACCGGGAGGACGACTTCAGTTCCGGCGCGGGCCAGTGGAGCATCTACGACGGTCCGGGGCACGGGGGTCAGGGCAAGCGGTCGCCCTCGGCCGTCTCCACCGCGGGCGGCGTCCTGACCATCACCGGCGACTCCTCCGGCACCACCGCCGGCATGGCGTGGAACCCCGGGCAGAAGTACGGGCGCTGGGAGGGCCGGGTCAAGGCCCCGGCCAGCGACCCGTCCTACAACGCGCTGCTCCTGCTGTGGCCGGACGCGGAGAACTGGCCGTCGGGAGGCGAGGTCGACTTCATGGAGATGTCGGACCCCTCGCGGCAGGAGACCAACATGTTCCTGCACTACGGGGCCGACAACCAGCAGCTCAACGGCAAGGTGCAGGTCGACGCGACGCAGTGGCACAACTGGGCGGTCGAGTGGACCCCGGACGCGATCACGGCCTATGTGGACGGGAAGGAGTGGTACCGCACCACCGACAAGAACACGTTCCCGCCCGGTCCGATGCACCTGTGCATCCAGCTGGACTGGTTCCCCCAGGGCGGCGGTGCGAAGGAGTCGACGATGCAGGTCGACTGGGTGCGTCAGTACCCGGTGGACGGCGGCGGCTCCTCCGGTGGCGGCACCTCCGGCTCCGGCACCGGCAGCACGCGCACGGGTCAGCAGTCGGGCAGCAACTCCGACGGCGGCTCCGGCGGCACCGACCCCACCGCCGGTGTCCGCAACATTCTGCGACGCATGTTCTCCTGGGGCTGAGCCGTCCGGGGGGATGCTCTCAGCGAGTGCACAGTGGCCACTCCCTAGGGTGACCACCGTGTCCGACACACAGCAGCTGAGCACGCCCGATTCGTCTCCGACCGGCCCTCCCCCCGGCCGCCGGCGAGCCGTGATCATCGTGCTGGCCGTCGCGTCCGTCGTGGCCCTGATCGCGATCACGCTCACCGTCGTGCGCGACGGCACCCGCCAGACCGGATCCGCCACCCACGGCACGGGCGGCCCGCAGAACCCGCAGCACAGCACCACCCTCGCCCCGGACACCAGCTCGGACACGCAGGCCGCCGTGCGGGGCCACTGGCCGCTGAAGATGAGCGACGACTTCAACGGCACGTCGCTCAACACCGCGACGTGGAGCCCCTACAGCGGCCCCACCACCGACAACGTCGGGCGCAACAACCCCGCCAACCTGTCCGTGGGCGACGGCGTGCTGACGATCAACAGCCACAAGGACCAGTCCGGTGGCCTGTCGTGGTACCCGGGGCAGAAGTACGGGCGCTGGGAGGTCAGGGCCCGCTCCGAGGCGGGCGCGGGCTACGGCCCGGTCATGCTGCTGTGGCCGGACGCGGAGGACTGGCCCGAGGGCGGGGAGATCGACTTCCTCGAGATGCCGAAGCCCGAGCGCAAGATCGCCAAGTTCACCGTGCACTACGGCTCGGACAACAGCCAGAACGGCGTCGACGTGCCCGGCGACTTCACCCAGTGGCACAACTACGCGGTCGAGTGGACGCCCGACCACATCGCCGGCTTCATCGACGGCCAGGAGATCTTCCGCACCACCGACAAGGACCAGATCCCGCCGCGCCCGATGCACCTCGCGATCCAGCAGGACGTCGGCCCGTACGGCGACGACTGGATCCCGGCCCGCAACGCCCAGACCCCCGAGTCCGTCGGCTTGCAGGTCGACTGGGTGCGCATCTACGGCCTCTGACCCCGGTGATCGCGATCCACCGCACGATGCGGCCCCACCGAGGGCGCTGACGTGCGGCGGAGGTCGATCATGCGCCGGCCGCCTCTCGGGTGATCGCCACGCGACCACGGCGATCATGGGTCGAGCCCGCACGGGCCGACCTCCAGCAGCTGCACGACGGCGAGAGCGGGCACGCGACCACCACCCGCCCCATGATCACCACCCAGGGGCCAGGAACCGTGTCCGATCCGGTCCGGCGTCCCCGCACGTCGATCACGGACCGCGTCGCGGGCCCGGAACGCGAATCGGGGTCCTGGCCTGCCGGCCAGGACCCCGATATCGTTCCCCGAACTGACGCGCCGCTCCCACCACGAAGCGACGTCTATGAGGTTAGCCTAACCTCTCTCCCGAGGCAAGGGGTCCCGTGGCCGAATCCGCGCAGCCGAGCCCTCCGCCACTGCCGGCCCGGTTCAACCAGGTCACCACCCTGCTCGCGGTGGGCACCGTGCTGTGGATCGTCGCGGCCGTCGTCGCGGCACTGGTCCGGCCGCCCGACATCGTGCTGCTCACCTGCGTGGTCGGGGCGGTCCTCGGTGGCGTCGGCTACAGCGTCTTCGCCTGGCAGCGGTCCGCCGCGCGGCGCGGCTCCCGCACGGCGCAGCGGGGCCTGCAGTGACCGCCTAATCTCACGTCCATGACCGACCGACCCACCGCCGTCGTCACCGGAGCCAGCTCCGGCATCGGCGCCGCCACCGCCCGCGCACTGGCCAGATCCGGCTTCCACGTCGTCCTCGGCGCCCGCAGGGTGGACCTCTGCGCCGAGATCGCCGCCCAGATCGACGGCACCGCCCTGCGCCTCGACGTCACCGACGCCGAGTCCGTGGCCGCGTTCGCGGCCGCCATCCCGCAGGCGTCGCTGCTGGTGAACAACGCCGGCGGCGCCAAGGGCCTCGAACCGGTCGTCGACGCCGACGAGGACGCCTGGCGCTGGATGTTCGAGACCAACGTGATCGGGACGCTGCGGGTGACCAAGGCCCTGCTGCCTGCGCTGATCGCCTCGGGTGACGGGTACATCATCACGGTCACGTCGATCGCGGCGCTGGAGCCCTACGACAACGGAGCGGGCTACACCGGCGCCAAGCACGCCCAGGCGATGCTGCACCGCACACTGCGCGGCGAGCTGCTGGGTCAGCCGGTGCGGCTCACCGAGATCCTTCCGGGCATGGTCGAGACCGACTTCTCCCTCGTCCGCTTCGACGGCGACGCCGAGAAGGCCGCGAACGTCTACAAGGGCATCACGCCGCTCACCGCCGGCGACGTCGCCGACGTGATCGCGTTCGCCGCCACGCGGCCGAGCCACGTCAACCTGGACCAGATCGTGCTCAAGCCCCGGGCCCAGGCGAACGCGATGCGCGCGTACCGGGAGTCCTGAGCGGTCAGACGGTGTCCTCGCTGCGGCGGTGCTCGTCGGCACCGTCGGCGGGGGCCTCGCCGTCGACGGCACCCTCGACGCGTTCCTCGGACTCCCGCAGGATCGCGTCCTCCTGGGCCTCCGGACTCTCGGAGCTGGTCTCGGAACGGTGGTCGGGTGTCATGCCGGGCCCGTGGTCGGGTGTCATGCCGGGCCCGTACCCGTGGGCCCGGCCCGGCAACCACCCAGCTGGTCAGAGCGCCGAGAGCGCCTTCCACTTGTCCCAGCTCAACGTCCAGTCCCAGATGTCACCGTCACGGGCCGAGAGCTGTATCGGCGTGTTGGTGACCTCGACCGGGTCGCCGTAGAGCGCGGTGTCGTAGTAGGCCTTGGCGTTGTCGATCGAGAGGTTGACGCAGCCGTGGGTGACGTTCGCCGAGCCCTGCGCGGCCGCCGAGTTGGGGTTGGCGTGGATGAACTCGCCGTTGTTGCTCATCCGCACGGCCCACTTCTCGACGCTGTCGTAGCCGTACTGCTGGCTGACCATGCGCTTGTCGGTGAACTTCTCGCTGACGACGTGGACGCCGGAGCGGGTGTTGCGCTGGGGGTCGGACGCCAGGCCGTAGCTGGCCGGGAAGTCGAAGACCTGCTGGCCGTCGCGGATGACGATCATGCGGAAGCTCTTGGCGTCGGCCTTGACGATCTGGGCCCGGCCGATCTGGAACGTCGAGGTGAGGTTCGCGGCGCCCACCGCGCCGCCGCCGTAGAACACGTCGCGCAGGTTCGCGGTGACGGTGACCTTCGTGTTGGCCGGCCAGTAGACCTTCGGCCGCCAGTCGACGCGGGAGCCGCCACCCTCGTCGGGCAGCCAGCCCCACGCGCCCTCGACGGGCACGGACGTCTCGACCTTCAGCGCCCGCTCGGCGGCGGCGCGGTCGGCGACGTGGTCGTTGAACTGGATGCGGATCGGCGCGGCGATGCCGACGGTGCGGCCGTCGCCGATGTTGATGGTGCCGCGGATGCGCTTGCTCGGCTTCGTGGTGGCGAACGACCCCTGCAGCGGCACGGCCGCCCCGTTCGCACCGGTGGCGCTGCCGCCCCACGTGTAGGAGGCGCCGTAGGCGAGCGGCGCGGTGCTGCTCCACACCGTCTTGTCGGCGTTGAACTCCCCCGCGACGGGCTTGCCGTCGTCGTCGGTGAGGGTGACGCTGTCGAACGCGCCGTCCCTGACCGTGGCCGTCGCCTTCGTGGCCGGCTGCACCCCGGCGGCCCCCGCGGCCGGCGTGTAGCTGATGACGGCGGCCGGAGCCGTGACGGCGGCGGGCTGCGCGGCGGCGGGTACGGCGATCGTGGTGCGCCCGCCCTCGGCGGTGGCCGCGGTGACCACCCCCAGCGAGCCGACCGCGATCACGGCCAGTACGAGCAGGATGCGTCGCATCGTCGAGTACTCCCCCTTGTGAAACCTGTCCCGTGGAGAGAAGACGCCTCGAACGCTCCCCGGTTGCCTCCGGGCGCCTCCACGGTACGGACGAAGGCTACGCGACCGTCACAGAACGCATCCGACCAGGACGGGCTCGGCAACCAGCTCGATCCCGAACGCGGTACGCACGCCGTCGCGCACCTCGCGGGCGAGAACCAGCAGGTCAGCGGTGGTGCCGCCGCCCCTGTGGGTGAGGGCGAGAACGTGCCGGCCCGACAGCGCGACGCGCCCGCCCGGCCCGGCGTGCCCGCACCCGAACCCCGCGTGTTCGATCAGCCACGCGGCCGGCAGCTTCACCCGATCGGCCCCGGCCGGCCACCGCGGGGAGTCGGCGGGCGCCGCGTCCTCGGGCACCACCGGGTTGGTGAAGAAGGAGCCGGCGCTCCAGGTGTCGAGGTCGTCGGCGTCGAGCACCATGCCCTTGCCGCGTCGCAGCCCCAGCACGGCGTCGCGGGCGACGGCCGCGGGCACCCGCTCCCCCTGCTCGACGCCCAGCGTCCGGGCCAGTTCCGCGTACCGGATCGGCGCGCTCACCCCGTCGCCGGGCAGCACGTAGCGGACGCGCAGCACGACCGCGTCGTCACGCCCCTTCAGGACGCTCGTCCGGTAGCCCAGGCCCAGCTCGGCGGCGGGCACGTGCTCGCGGATCGCGCCGGTGTGCCGGTCGTAGAGGTCGACGTCGAGGAGCAGGTCGGCGATCTCCACGCCGTACGCCCCCACGTTCTGCACGGGCGTGGCGCCGACGCGGCCGGGGATGCCCGAGAGGCACTCGAGCCCGCCGAGGCCGTCGGCGACGCAGGCGGCGACCAGGCCGTCCCAGTCCTCCCCCGCCTCCGCGGTGAGCACGACGGTGCCGTCGGGCCTGCGCTCGACCCGCCGTCCCGTGCTGGCGACCCGCACGACCAGGCCCGGCCAGCCCTCGTCGGCGATGACGACGTTGGATCCCCCGCCCAGCAGGAGCACGGGCTCGTCGGCCGTGCGCAGCGCCTCGACGACGACGTCGGCGCTCGGGGCGTCGACGAAGCGGTGGGCGGGACCGCCCAGGCGCAGGGTCGTGAGGGGGGCGAGAGGGGTGGCCACGGCAGGAACGTGCACGGGCACGAAGGTAGCCTCCCCCCATGTCACGGCAGAGCGAGTACCGGTCCACGTCGCAGTTCACGGCGGACCAGGTCTACGCGGTGATGGTCGACCCCGACTACCTGCGCACCCGCCTCGCGACCATCGGCGGCAAGGACGCGGCGCTCCTGGACCACTCGGCCGACGCCGACGGGGCCCGGTTCCGGGTGAGGCAGGGTCTCGAGTCGAAGGACCTGCCGCCGGTGGTCCGCAACTTCCTCAACGGCGACATCGTCATCGAGCGCACCGAGACCTGGACGCGCAAGGAGCCCGGCCGATTCGACGGCGAGGCCCAGGTGCTGATCAAGGGCACCCCGGCGTCCGCGGCGGGCGGCATGCGGCTGCGCGACCTCGACCCGATGCTGAGCGAGCTGGTGGTGCGCACCGACGTCACGGTCAAGGTGCCGATCATCGGCGGCAAGATCGAGAGCGTGGTGGCCGAGCAGGTGAAGGAGCTGCTGCGCATCGAGACGGAGTTCACGCTCGACTGGCTGGCCACGCACTGATGGAACCGTCGTCCGAACGGCGTTACGTCGTCACCCTGAGCTGCCCCGACACCACGGGCATCGTGGCGAGCATCTCCGGGTTCCTCGCCGACGCGGGCGGCTGGATCGTCGAGGCCGCCTACCACTCCGACCCCACCACCGGCTGGTTCTTCACCCGCCAGGTGGTGCGCGCCGACTCGCTTCCCTTCGACGCCGACGAGCTGCGCCGCCGGTTCGCCGACGTGGCGGCGGGCATCGGGCCCGAGGCGCGCTGGAAGGTCACCGACACCGGCGTCCCCAAGCGGGCCGTGCTGCTGGTCAGCAAGGAACCGCACTGCCTGCACGACCTGCTCGGCCGCATCACCGCGGGCGAGCTCCCCGTGCAGCTCGACGCCGTGATCGGCAACCACGAGACGCTCGGCGACGTCGTCCGCGCCCACGGGGTGCCGTTCCACCACGTGCCGTTCCCCGCCGACGGCAAGGAGGCGGCGTTCGCGGAGCTGCGCAAGCGGGTGGAGGAGCACGAGCCGGACGCGATCGTGCTGGCCCGGTTCATGCAGATCCTGCCCGCGGAGTTGTGCGAGGCCTGGGCCGCCCGGGCGCTGAACATCCACCACAGCTTCCTGCCGTCGTTCGTCGGCGCGCGGCCCTACCACCAGGCCCACGCCCGCGGCGTCAAGCTGATCGGCGCCACCTGCCACTACGTCACGGCCGACCTCGACGCCGGCCCGATCGTCGAGCAGGACGTCATCCGCGTCGACCACGGCGACACCGCGCTGGACATGGTGCGCCGCGGCCGCGACATCGAACGTCTCGTGCTCTCCCGCGGCCTGCGCTGGCACCTCGAGGACCGCGTCCTGGTGCACGGCAACAAGACCGTCGTGTTCCGGTAGGCGGCTGCCGCCACCCGTGCAGTGGCCCCCGACCCGCGTCGGGCGGAACCGCAGCGGCACCGAGAACGTCTCGGCGAACACCTCAGGGGTCTTCCAGGAACCGGCCGCGATCGCGAGACACGCGGGAGGATCCATCCCGGCAGGGGCGCCGGGCTGCCCCGGCCGCTGTGGCCCGACGGGGTACTCGCGGCGCAGCGCGAGCCGCCGCGCGTCATCCGGCTGACCGGTCATCGGACTCCTCCTCCAGGGCACGCCGGCGACGTCCGCGACGCAGTTCGGTGTCGAGCGCGTCCAGCCGGGAGGCCGGGCCGGACGGCGGCCGGAGGACGTGCTCCAGCCAGCGCTCCAGCTCGACGATCTCCCGCCGGACCGGCTCGGCGAGCGCGGCGAGGACGAGCACGCAAGATGCGTAACAAAGCAATTACGTAACTGCAAGGTTGCCCACCAACGACGAACGGCACTCTCGTCGGAGAGGTACCGACGAGAGTGCCGTTCGTCTGTGGGGGTCAGGCCGCGGCGGACACCGGGGCCGGCTCCAGGGCCAGCTCCAGCACCTCGCTCACGTCCGCGACCGGGTGGATCCGCAGCTCACCGCGCACCGACTCCGGCAGGTCGTCGAGGTCGGGCTCGTTGCGCTTCGGGATGATCACGTCGGTGAGCCCCGCCCGGTGCGCGGCCAGCAGCTTCTGCTTGACCCCGCCGATCGGGAGCACCTTGCCCTGCAGCGTGACCTCGCCGGTCATGCCGACCGACGCCTTCACCGGACGCCCGCTGGCGAGCGACGCGAGCGCCGTCGTCATCGTGACGCCCGCGCTCGGCCCGTCCTTCGGCACCGCGCCCGCGGGGACGTGCACGTGCAGCTTGCGCGAGGCCAGGTCGCCGGCCATCCCGCGCGAGCGCAGGTAGGACAGGGCGATCGACACCGACTCCTTCATGACGTCGCCCAGCTGACCCGTGAGGATCAGGCCCGGCTCGCCCTCCGAGGACGGCATGGCGGTGGCCTCGATGAACAGCACGTCGCCACCGGCCCCGGTGACCGCGAGCCCCGTCGCCACGCCGGGCACCGAGGTGCGCTCGGCCGACTCCGGCGTGAACTTCGGCCGGCCCAGGTACTTCACCAGGGCATCGGCGTCGACGTGGACCGGCGTCTCGGCTCCGGAGTCGAGCGCCACGGCCACCTTGCGCAGGGTCTTCGCGAGCCCCCGCTCCAGCTGCCGCACGCCCGCCTCACGGGTGTACTCGGCCGCGATCATGCCCAGCGCCACCTCGGAGAACTCGACGTCGGACGGCTCCAGGCCGGCCTTCTCGATCTGCCGCGGCAGCAGGTGGTCGCGCGCGATGGCGACCTTCTCCGCCTCGGTGTAGCCGTCGAGCGTGACGACCTCCATGCGGTCCAGGAGCGGGCCGGGGATGGTGTCGAACGCGTTGGCCGTGGCCAGGAACAGCACGTTGGACAGGTCGAGGTCGACCTCGAGGTAGTGGTCGCGGAACGTGTGGTTCTGCGCCGGGTCGAGCACCTCGAGCAGGGCCGCGGTGGGGTCACCGCGGTAGTCGCTGCCGACCTTGTCGATCTCGTCGAGCAGCACGACCGGGTTCATCGAGCCCGCCTCGCGGATGGCCCGCACGATCCGGCCGGGCAGCGCGCCGACGTAGGTGCGCCGGTGGCCGCGGATCTCGGCCTCGTCGCGGACGCCGCCCAGGGCGACCCGGACGAACTTGCGGCCCATGGCCCGCGCCACGGACTCCCCCAGCGACGTCTTGCCGACGCCGGGAGGACCGACGAGCGAGAGCACCGCGCCGGAGCCGCGGCCACCGACGGTGCCGAGACCCTTGCGGTCACGACGGGCCCGGACGGCCAGGAACTCGATCAGCCGCTCCTTGACGTCGTCGAGGCCGGCGTGGTCGGCATCGAGGATCGCCCGCGCGGCCCGGAGGTCGTCGTTGTCGGTGGTGGTCTCGTTCCAGGGGATGTCCAGAACGGTGTCGAGCCACGTGCGGATCCAGCCCACCTCGGGGCTCTGGTCCGACGCGCGCTCCATCTTGCCGACCTCGGTGAGGGCGGCCTTGCGGACGTCCTCGGGCAGGTCGGCGGCCTCGACGCGCGTGCGGTAGTCGTCGGCACCTTCCGGCTCGTCGTCGCCCAGCTCCTTGCGGATGGCGGCCAGCTGCTGGCGCAGCAGGAACTCGCGCTGGGTCTTCTCCATGCCCTCGCGGACGTCGCTCGAGATCTTCTCGGTGACCTCCTGCTCGGCGATGTGCTCGCGGGTCCAGCCGATCAGCAGCTCCAGCCGCGCCGTGACGTCGACCTCGGCGAGCAGCTGGAACTTGTGCTCCAGGTCGAGGTAGGACGCCCAGCCCGCGGTGTCGGCGAGCTGGCCGGGGTCGGTGATCTGCTGCACCGAGTCGACCACCTGCCACGCCCCCCGCTGCTGCAGGATGCCGATGACCAGGGCCTTGTACTCCTTGGCCAGCTCGGCGGCCTTGCCCGGGGCGGACACCGTCTCGTCGAGCGGCGTGGCCTCCACCCACAGGGCCGCACCGGGACCGGTGACTCCGGACCCGATCTGCGCGCGGCCCTCGCCGCGCACCACGGCCGCCTTCTCCCCGTTGGGGAGCCTGCCGACCTGCTCGAGGACGGCGATCGTGCCCACGGCGGCGTACTTGCCGTCGGGGCGGGGAACGATGATGACCTTGCGATCGGCGCTGTTGCCCGCGTCGACCGCTGCCTGGATCTCCGGCTCGTCGAGCCGGACGGGAACCACCATGCCGGGCAGCACCACCGAGTCGGCGAGCGGAAGCACCGGCAGCTTCAGCGTCTCTGTCATGCCCGGGACAACGCTTACACCGTTGACGTCATTCCAGTGCTCAAGTAAATCCGCTGCGAGCGAACGCAGGAACTATGAGCCTGGTCGACTCAACGGGCGAGGCCCTCGGTGACTTCCGCGTGCGCCAGTCGCGCGGCCAGCGCCCCGGGGAGGGCCAGCTTCGAGCCGCGGATGCCGCTGCCGATCACCACCGCGTCGGCGGCGGCGACGGCCGCGTCGACCAGCAGGGGCCAGTCGTCGGGCAGGCCGACCGGCGTGATGCCGCCGTACTCCATGCCGGTGAGCGACACGGCGTCGTCCATCGGCGCGAAGGACGCCTTGCGGGCGTTCAGGCGCTTGCGGACCAGGCCGTTGACGTCGGCGCGGGTGGTGGCGAGCACCAGGCACGCCGCGTAGCTGGTGAGCTCACCCCGGCGCCCGGCGACGACCACGCAGTTGGCCGAGCCGTCCAGCGGGGACCCGTAGGCCTCGCAGAACGCGGCCGTGTCGGCCAGGTCGGGATCGATCTCCGCGACGCCGACGAGGGCGGCCTCGGCCGGGTCGAGCAGTTCGAGCGCGCGAGCGACGGGCTTGCCGAGCAGGTCGGGGCGCTCCAGCGCGGGCACCGCCGACAGGGTGCCGAGGACGGGCCAGGTCACCAGCGCTGTCCGCCACCCTGGACGCCGACGATGGCCGGCTTCACGTCGACGATGTAGACGCTGATGGCCACCACACCGGCCAGCCAGAACAGCGTCATGCTGCTGCCGGGGCCCTGGAAGGCGCCGACGACACCCCAGAAACCGGCGTAGGAGACCGACGAGAGCGCGCCGAAGACGGGGATCAGCAGGAGGAAGAACATCGCGGCGCCGGTGATGCCCAGCCAGGCGTTCTTCGTCAGTTTGCCGACGGCGGTGAAGGCGTCGGACCGCTGTCGCAGGGCGTGCACGAACGCGTACCCCGCGACCGGTGCGGCCGCGAGACCGATCGCGAACAACACCAGCGCGTCGAGGTGCTCGAGGACGTTCACGCACTCAGAGTACGTGCGGGGTGGGGTCGAGCACATCCCCGCTCCTGTGAACGCCCGAACACGGCAGCACCCCCGAGGCGCGGGAGGCCTCGGGGGTGCGTGTCGTGCGAGGAGCGGTCAGGAGCCGTTGGTGGTGGTCCGGCGAGCGGCCGGCTTGCGGGTGGCGGTCTTCGGCGCCGTCTTCGGGGCGGTGCGGTTGGCCGTCTTGCGGGCCACGCTGCGGGTCTCGCTGGCCGCCTCGTCGCCGACCGCGTTGATCGTGGCGGCGGCGTCGTCGCCGGCCTCGGCGACGGTCTTGCCGGCGTCCTTGGCGACCTCGGAGACGACCTCGGCCGCCTCGGCGGCGATCTTCTGCGTGCCCTGCGCGACCTTCTCACCGGTGGAGCGCGTCTGCCGCGTCACGGTGGCGAGCGCCTTCTCGGCGACGTCGTGCGCCTCGTCGACAAAGGTGTCGACACGGGCGTCGAGCTGCTCGGTGTAGGTCTCGATCGTCGCGATGGCCTGCTTGACCTGCGGCTGCTTGCGGATCTTGCCCCAGGTCTTCTCGCCGCGCTCGGCGAAGCCGTCGTAGGTGGCCTCGGCCTGCTCGCGCAGGTCGGCGACCAGCTTGCGCAGCTCGTCGGTGTTCAGGCGGCTGGGCAGCTCGGAGACCTGCGTCTGCACGAACTCGCGACGCTCGGCGGCGCGGGTGCGGGCGTCGGTGACGGCCTTGGAGACCGTGGCGACGGCGTAGTCGCCGAGGCCGAGAACGGCCAGCAGCGGCGTGCGGGCGACCTCGGCCTGCTCGGCGACGTTCTGGGCGGCCTGCTCGCGGGCCTTGCGAACGTCCGCGGCGGTGGGCAGGGAAACAGCCATGTCAATCACTCCTGTTCGGTGCCGGCGGCGTTCTCGCGCCGGAAGGTGTTGTAGATGTCGAGGAGCACCTGCTTCTGGCGCTCCGTCAAAGTCGGATCGGCGAACACGGCATCGGTGACGGCGCTCGCCGGCTTCTCCTCCAGGATCCCGGCCTTCACGTACAGGGCCTCGGCGGAGATCCGCAGGCCCTTCGCGATCTGCTGGAGGATCTCGGCGGACGGTTTGCGCAACCCGCGCTCGATCTGGCTGAGGTAGGGGTTGCTGACACCGGCGGTGCGCGCCAGCTGGCGCAGGGAGACCTGCGCGCCTTCGCGCTGGCTGCGGATGTAGCTGCCGATGTCGGTGCTGATGTCACTGACGGCCTGGCCGACGACGTGACCGGCCTGTTCGACCAGCTCGACGGCCTGGCCGACCGGGTTCTCGTTCTTGCCGCCCGTCACGTTCGTTCACCTCCGTCTCGCTGACCTCTCCCAAGCTACCCGCGACTGCTAGCTACAGCAAGCACTCTGCTTGCGCAGGTGGGGTGGCATCCATCACGCCCCACGGAGCGGCGCGAGAGCCCGCGCCCACGCCACCACCTGACCGAGCATGAGGTCGAGCTCCCTCCCGTGGCGCGGTGTCGCGGCGACCTCGGTGTCGTCGAAGTCGGTGAAGATGGACAGGGCCAGAGGTAGTCGATGGCGTTCTTGAGGACACCCGTCGTCGAGTGGTTGTACTCGGGCGCCACGAACACGTAGCCGTCGAAGGCGGCGATCGTCTCGGCCCAGCGCCGGGTGTGCGGCGCGGCGTAGTCCCCGCTCAGCGCCGCCGGTACCGGCTCGTCGAGATGCGGCAGGACGTGCTCGGCCAGGTCGACGACCTCGTACTCGGCGTCGCCGCGCTGCGCGGCCGCCTTCTCGACCCAGCGCGCGATGGCGGCGGCCCGCCGGCCGGGACGGGTGCTGCCGATGACGATGGCGATGCGGGTCATGACCCCTCCTCAGTGGCGGCCGGCGCTGTTCGCGCACGAGCCAGGTGGCGCCCCCCAGCGCGGCGAGCGTGGCCGCGGTGAGCGACCAGAACGTGAGCCGGAAGGCGGCGGCGACGCCGGCGGGCAGCGCGCCGGTCAGGATCACGACGAACACGGCGCCGCCGATCGCCCCGCCGACGCGCGACAGGATGGTGATCTGCGAGGTGGCGTCGGGCAGCTGCCGGGCGCTGACGGTGGCGAAGGCCGCCGAGACGGCCGGCATGCCCGAGAGCGCCAGGCCGATGCCCCGCGCCACCATGAGCAGCTCGACCGTCACGAGGTCGACGTCGGCGGGCGACAGCGCGAGCGCGACGGTGCTCAGCGTGGTGACGACCAGGCCCGCGAGCGTGACGATCCCGCCGCCGTGGCGGTCGGCGAGCCGGCCGGCGACCGGGAAGGTCGCGGCGGCGCCCAGACTGAACGCCGTGAGCAGCAGCCCGGTCTCGACGATGCCCGCCCGGCGCTGGAGCTGGAGCTACAGCGGCATGACGATCAGCCCGCCGAACAGGGCCGCCCCGTTGAACAGCACCTCGAACGACGCCGCCGCGTAGCCGCGGTTGCGGAACAGCCGGAGGTCCAGCAGCGGGGCCGCCGAGCGCAGCGAACGGCGGACGAACGCGAGCAGCGGGGGCACCCCGCCCGCCAGCGGCGGTGCGACGGACGGCGCCAGCAGCGTGCGCGACGCGGCCGCCTCGGTGATCGCGTAGGTCAGCAGCGGCAGCACGACGGCCACCAGGGCGAGCCCCGGCCCGTCCAGGCGGCCCGCTCCCGTCGTGCCCCCCCGCGGCACGGTGCGCAGCCCGACCACCAGGCCGAGCACCCCGGCCGGCACGTTGACCAGGAACAGCCAGTGCCAGGAGGGCTCGCTGATCAGCAGCGCTCCGACGACCGGCCCGACGGCGGGGGCCAGGATCGCCGGCACGCTCGTCGTGGCCACCACGCGTCCCATCCGGCCCGGGCCTGCAGCCTGCCCGAGCACCGTCATCCCCGACGGCACGAGCAACCCGCCCGCGACGCCCTGCAGCACGCGGAACGCAATGAGCCAGCCGATGCCCGGCGCCAGCGCGCAGAGGGCCGAGGTGCCGGTGAACGCCGCCAGCGACCACAGCCACAGCCGACCGGCCCCGACCCGCCTGCTGATCCAGCCGCAGACGGGAAGCGCAGCGGCGAGCGCGAGCAGGTAGCCGCTCTGCACCCACTGCACCGACGCGAGGGAGGCGTCGAGGTCGCGACCGGTGACGTCGAGCCCGACGTTCACCACCGACGTGTCCAGCCCCGCCATGACGCCGCCGAAGGCCAGCACGACGGCCAGCCGCCAGACCGCCGCGGGGATCGCTTCCGTCCGGGTCATTCCCCGCTCCTGTCGTTGGACTTCCAACGCTAGACCGAACAGCGTTGGAAGTTCAACGATCAGCTAGGGTGGGGCCATGGACGACGACCTGCGGGCGGTGATCCCGTCGCGACGGATGTGGGCGCTCCCGTCGTGGCTGCTCAACCAGGCGGCGAGCCGGGCCAACAAGCTGGTCGGGGACGCCTTCGGACGTCCCGGGGCCAAGCGGAACTACGGCGTGCTGGCCGGCATCGAGGAGTTCGGCCCCCTCAGCCAGGCGGACCTGAGCCGCAGGCTCGGCATCGACCGCAGCGACATCGTGGGCGCCCTCAACGAGCTCGAACGCGACGGGCTGGCCGTCCGCGCCCCCGACGAGCGCGACCGCAGGCGCAACGCCATCCGGATCACGCCGGAGGGCGTCGAGGCCCTGCACGCCCTCGACGAGGTGGTCAACCGCGCGCAGGACGCGCTGATGGAGCCGTTGTCGGCCGACGAACGCGCCCAGCTCGAGGCGCTCCTGCAGCGGCTGCTGCGACATCACTACGGCTGGCGACCGGCCGGAGTGGATCTCCCCGAGTAGATTCCGGGCCATGGCCGACGCCCTCCCATCCAGCGGCGAGGACGACGTCGTCGTCCCACCGCCGCGGCTGCTCGAACCCCTCTCCGGGCAGGGGCGGGTGTTCGCGGTGATCGCTGCGGGTGGCGCGATCGGCGCGCTGGCCCGCTACGGCGTCGGCCTCGCCCTGCCGCACGGCACCGGCGCGTTCCCGCTCGGCACGTTCCTGATCAACGTGGTCGGCTGCCTGCTCATCGGGGCGCTGATCGTCGTGATCACCGAGTGGCGGCAGGCCCATCCGCTGGTGCGGCCGTTCGTCGTCACGGGGTTCCTGGGCGGGTTCACCACGTTCTCGACCTACGCCGTGGACTCCGAGCAGCTCCTGGCCACCGGGCGCGTCGGCACGGCCGCCGCCTACATCGCCGGCACGCTCGCCGCCGCGGTGCTCGCCACGTGGGCGGGCATCCGGCTCGCGCGGGCGGTGCACCGGTGATCCCGCTGCTGGTGGTGCTGGGCGCGGCGGTCGGCGCGCCGCTGCGCTACGCCACGGACCGGCTCGTGCAGTCGCGCCACGACACCGGCTTCCCGTGGGGCACGTTCACCGTCAACGTCGTGGGCTCCCCCGCCGTGATCGCGCTCGTGGGTACGGGCTTCTGCGGCGCGCTCACCACGTACTCGACGTTCGGCTACGAGACGGTGCAGCTGGCCTCGGGCCGGAGCGCACTGCTCGCGACGTTCAACGCGGTGGGCTCGGTGGTGGCCGGGCTCGGCGCGGCCGGGCTCGGTCTCGCTGTCGGAGGGGCCTTCTAGAGGCCGAGGTGGCGGCCCGGAGCCATCCCCACCGTCCGCCGGAACGCGGCGACGAACGCGCTCGGCGTCGCGTAGCCGACGCGGCGGGCCACCCGCCGCACCGGCTGGACGTGCTCGCCGAACCACCAGCCCGCGTTCATCGGGAGGGACCCGACGGCGATCGGCCCCTGACCGTCAGACGACATGATCCGTCCTCCGCGCGTGAAGCCGCCACCCTACGGTCGACGCATGCCGATGAACCTGATCCACCGCCGGATCTGCAGCTCGCCGAAGTGGGCCGCCGCCGTGCGGGACCGCATGCCCGGCTTCCTCGCGGGCACGCCGCTGGGCGACGACGTGCTCGAGATCGGCCCCGGCTTCGGGGCCACGACCCGGGCGATGGTGGACCACCTGCCCGCCCTGACCTGCGTGGAGATCGACCCGGCCTCGGTGGAGCGGCTGCGGGCCGAGTTCGGCGACCGCGTGGACGTGGTACTGGGCGACGGCGCCGCGCTGCCGTTCCCGGACGGGCGGTTCTCCGCGGTGGTCTGCTTCACGATGCTGCACCACGTGCCGTCGGCGCAGCAGCAGGACGCGCTGTTCGCCGAGGCCGCCCGCGTGCTGCGCCCGGGCGGGGTGTTCGCGGGGCTGGACAGCCAACCGAGCCTACGGTTCCGGTTCCTGCACATCGGCGACACCATGACGGTGGTGGACCCCGCGACGCTGCCCGGCCGGCTGGGACGCGCCGGTCTGGTGGACGTGGCCGTGACGCGGGCGCCCGGTCAGGTGCTGTTCAGCGCGTACCGCCCGGTGTGAGCCGCTGCCCACGGGGACCCGGGCCCGGCCGCGGCCGGGTGGGGCCGTGCGGCCGGGCCGGGGGCCGCTGCCCCACCGCCGTCATTCCCATGCCCGCAACCTAGAGCCGAACACCGACAGTTTCACCCCGGAAGGGTCACCCCCCGAAGGCCACCTGCCCCACCGTGTAGATCACGAGCCCGGCCAGCGCGCCCACCACCGTGCCGTTGATGCGGATGAACTGCAGGTCGCGGCCCACCTGGAGCTCCACCTTGCGGGAGGTCTCCTCGGCGTCCCAGCGCGAGACGGTGTCGGTGATCAGCGTGGTGATCTCGCCCCGGTAGTGGCGCACGACGTAGCCGGCCGCGTCGGCGAGCCAGCCGTCGAGCTTGCCGCGCAGCTCCGCGTCGGTGCTCAGCCGGGTGCCGAACGACACGAGTCCGTCGCGCACGCGGGTGCGCAGGGCGCTGGAGGGGTCGGCCGCCGCGTCGAGGATGAGGCCCTTGACCGTGCCCCACGCCTGGCCGATGAACCTCTGCACCTCGGGATGGGCCACGATCTGCTGCTTGATGCGCTCCGCCCGCTCGATGGTGTCGGGGTCGCGCTGCAGGTCGGTGGCGAACTCGACGAGGAACGTGTCGATCGCCTTGCGCAGCGGGTGCTCGGGGTCGGTCTTCACCGCCCACGCGAAGTTCTGCACCTCGAGGAACAGCTTGTCGGCGATGAGGTCGTCGACGAACCGCGGCGACCACGACGGCGCCCGCTCGTGCACGATCCGCAGCACCATCTCCTGGTTGGCCACCACCCAGTCGTAGGCGCGGTCGCACACCAGGTCGACCATGCGGTGGTGCGCCCCGTCGGCCAGCACGCCCTCGAGCACGGTGCCCAGCGGCGGCCCGATCGGCTTCTCCATCAGCTTGCGCACGAGCACCTGCTCGATGACGTCCTGGACGTCCTCGTCGCGCAGCACGGTGACGACGCCCCGGGCGGCCGTGGCGAGCTCGGCGGTGATGCGGTCGGCGTTGGCCTCCTGGCCGATCCACGCCCCCACCCGCGACGACACCTCGACGCGGGCGATCTTGTCGCGCACCACGTCCTCGGACAGGAAGTTCTCCCCGACGAAGTCGCCGAGGCTGTCGCCGATCATGTCCTTCTTCCTCGGGATGATCGCCGTGTGCGGGATCGGGATCCCGAGGGGATGCCGGAAGAGCGCGGTGACCGCGAACCAGTCGGCGAGCGCTCCCACCATACCGGCCTCGGCCATCGCCCGGACGTAGCCGATCCAGGTGGGGCCGTCGTTCACCTCCCACCAGCGTGAGATCAGGAAGATGGCGGTGGCCACCAGCAGCAGTCCGGTGGCGAGCCGCTTCATCTTCCGGAGGTCGTTAGCCCGGGTGGTGGAGTCGACGTGACCGAACCCGAGCCCGACCTCCACGACCGGACGAGTGCGGGGCGGAACGACACCGATCGGCCCTGTGTCCGCGTCGCCGGACGCGTCCGATCGGGGGGACTGCGAAGTCTGCACGAACCCATAGTGCCCGTCCCCGCGAATGCGAGGTGTTCGGATCGCATGTTCGGCTTCTCCACCGCTGCCCCGCGGCGGAGGGGACGGGCAGCCCGAACCACGGTGCCCGGCTGCCGGTGGACGTGTTCTTCGGGTCCACTCCGGTCGGGGGCAGTGCCTCCCGGAGTCGTGATTGCCCCCACGGCATCGGGAGGTACTCGGCTCCCGCGGTGCCGTCGTGTGTTCTGGCCGGGGTCGGTGGTGATCCACCGACCCCGGCCATGTTGTGGTGGTGCGGCCGCGTCCGGGAAACCTCACGCCGCGCCGCACCACCGGGCACCGGGGTCCTCGGCGCAGCGCGACGGCTGCAGCAGCGAGGACCGAGCCGGAGCCCGGGTCGCGGTCCGCTAGGACCGCATCGCCGCCACCGTCGCGCCGGCGGGCCGCTGGGCGCCCGGGTGCGGGTCGTGGGCGGAGTGCTGTCGAACGGCGTCGACAGCGGCATGGAGGACGACATCGGCGGG
>Ga0209933_1000765_pt1 | contig 46905 bp, 52 predicted proteins | sample ThiBiot_300_biof_FD_183944 | JGI IMG/M metagenome (GOLD analysis project Ga0209933, IMG submission 183944) | Wastewater bioreactor microbial communities from Cape Town, South Africa - Thiocy_cont_300_biof (SPAdes) | ecosystem: Engineered > Bioremediation > Thiocyanate > Unclassified | place...
AACCGTGTGCCAGATCATAGCCCGTCGATTGGTTGTCTATGGCAAAGGCTTTTTTGCTTTTTTGTAGCTCCTTGATGGAACTGACGATCTTATTGACTTCTATATGACTGACTGAGTTAGTCGAGTCGAACGGCCCGGAAACGTAGGCTACTTTTTGGGGTATTGTGCTTAAATCAGTCATAGCATTAGTTAAGTATCATGGGTAATGGGCGCGGTAGGCCGAAGTTGGTTTGAGCAGGTGTTCCGGTATTGATATTGAGCATTTCCCACTCCGTACCCGTCCAGCGTTCGAGGGTTGTACCGTCTACGCTACGCAAATCACCAATCTGTAAGGGAGCTACACCAAATAGAGTTAGCGCAACTGAAACACTCGAAGGAGCCGCAACATATACCGTCGTTATTTCTGACTTAGCCACCAATGTAGTAGAGTAGCTAACCGTTAAGCTGCCCGCCCAAACCTTGCGACCATTAAACGAAACCTCTTGATAGCCTGAATTAATTAGGCCCGTTTGGGCGGGGTAGTTAATTGTTAGTTGCTGGCCGGAAATCGAAATAGTAGGCCGGAAATCGTCGGCTAATTCTTCGCCCCCTTTGCTGTAATAGGCATGAATTTCGACACTGGTAGGCATAATAAACCAGCCCGGAAATTCAAGGGTACGGCTAAACGCGTTACCAACAAATAACTGCGTTGTTAAGGGGGCTACATCATCACTTAGTACGTTTTGCATGGTTGTTACGCGCTGGCTGGGTGAGTGATTCGGATATAATCTAAACCGGCGTTGTTGGTATTGCCCCGGAACCGTAGTGTATTATCGCCCGCCTGAAATGCCTTACCCGATACCGTTACCGTCGTCAGACCGCCCCCGGTTGGCGGAATGGACACCTGAAACGGCGTGCCGTTATTGATAATCAAATCAACGATGGTCGTATCTGTACCCGACGTAGTTTTAGCCCGTAGGATAATCGTGTAATTGCCGTCCGAAACCGGCATACCCGTAAACGCAAAGTCCGCGTAATGGCTACTATTCTGGAAAAATTCGCGCGTCGTAACGTCCCCCGGCGTACCCGAAAAGTTCACGTTCGATGCTGCCGTTTCTGCCTGTATTTTCACATCATAGGCCGCATAGCCCTGTACGGGCGGGTTAGGAATCGTCAGGGTAGGAGCAACCCCGGCCGCTACGGTTCCGCCGTTGCTGGCAGTAATGCCGGAATGATTACCGGCTAGTACAGCCGCTTCAAACAAGGCTTGCCCCTGAGTCGTTAGCGGGTAGTTATCGGTATTGCGGAGTGTTTTGCCCGACCATACCGTAACGTGGTCGGAGCTTCGACGTACATAAATATTCTGATCGGCTGTAGGCATAGCTATACGTTGTTAAAGTGATTGTTTACGGTTCTGGGTCGGTGTTTGCGGTATTGACCCAACCGATTTTTAGGCGGGCCGACGATGGCACATTAAACGAGGTAGTATGCAAATCGTAGATAGTTCCCGACCATCCCGAAATCGTTGAAACCGGAATCGTCAGCGTGTGCCAAGCGTTGTCACAAGTCAGATTAACCGTTATGTTCTGACCGGCTATCTGTATGTCCGTTTGCCCGGTTCGACCGCCCGAAACCAGAAGCGAACTTGGCCAATCGGACGTAGCTTTATAGCGTACATAAACGTTCGACACAGACGAAGCCACTAAACCAACGTGCGGAAAATGGAAATCAACAAAGTTGGTTGACGGGTTTTTAACCTGTAATTCTATACCGTCGTCGGGCGTCGGATAGCCCGTATCTATTCCGTTTCCATAGGTGTAATACCCTCTACCGTTGCGGCTGTTAAACTTCCATTTGAACGTATTACGCGGGTCGGGTAGGCTGTTGGCCCATGCCTTGATTTGCTGAACCTGACCGACCATCAATTTATAATTGTCGTAATACGTACCATTCCAATCCCAAATCATCGACTGATTGGCTACCCCGTAATTGGCTGGGTTTGCAAATTCGTCCGATGCTGTATCATCCGGCGCGTAACGGTTCTGCGAAGTCTGAAAGCAACCAGCCCGCCAAACACCCAACCCCGACGACGCGGGCGAAGCGTCAGGAACCATTGCATACCAGTTTTGACCCATCGAAACCGGCGTTTGATTCCAGTTTGTTAGGTAGGTAATGTTCCCGTTACCGTCTACGTGTGCGTTGTACTTGTAGGGGGCGTTTACAATCGTGTTGGGGTACTCGTTGCTTTTGGCTTCGTACTTGGTTTGATCGTTAACCCGGTTGTGAGTCATTTTAACGTGTACGTCACAAACCGCCCCGGAAATACTTACCCATTGTTCTAATACTACGTCGGTCGGGTCATTTCTAACGGCCCAATTCATCATAACCGACTTTGTGTAACAGGTTGTCGAAGTGTACCACATATCGACCACGACGGCCGGATTATCGAACGTATCGCCTATCTGAATCGGATTATTGCCAACGCCCGCGCCTTCGGCTGTTGCCCATTGCGACTGAATTTCCTTATTCTGACTTTCAATCTGGCGCGTCCGACCGCCCCGGTAAATCGTCATACCAACGCCCCGGCCCCAATCGTTTTGATTAACAATATTTTGACCGCCCGGAAAACTCACATGGGCAACCGCCCCGCCGAAATTCTTCCAGATTTCTACCCGTATTGAACCGTTTTCTAAAACAACCTTATCGCCTATCGGTACGTTTCGGTGCAATCTGGAATCGAAAAACGGCCAAACGTTATGCGTTCCGGCTGTTGGTACGGAGTAATCGAAAGTGTCGAAGCTGGGTTTATTGTAGGCAATAGACGAATTACCACTACCGCAACCCGAAACTGTTACGTTGGAAACCGCCGTTTTGGGCGTACACCCCGATTTACTTACCGATACCGTATAAGAATATACGCCGTTTACATTTGTTGGCGTAAACGATGGATTTTGCGAACTGGCCGAAAAGCCCGGCCCCGTCCAATTGTAAGTTAAACCACTAGCCGCCGTTCCTGAAACCGAAGCCGTAAGCGTACCTGTTACCCCGCAACCGAGCGTAATATTATTGGTCGTTACGCTGTAGTCGCAACTCGTACCCGTACTACCCGTTGTTGAGGTAACGACCCCAACCCGGCCCGCGTAACCGGCTTTTTCCCATTGTGGATTACGCGATGGCTGGGCGTCGTAGGTCTGGTTAGAATCGCCCGCTTTGACAACGAACTCGTACACCTGGGCGGCTGGGCCGATGAGCTTTACTTTAAACTTATTGCCCCCCAACGCCCCGCCCGGAGCGCGTACAATGTCTACCCGTTCGGCTGTCCAATCCTGATTCATGCCGCCGAGAATCAAAACCCGTATATCGCCGTTAGGCTGGGTTTTGTAACGCATCATATAGGCGGGCTTTTGGACGCCCTGAACCCCCGCGTCATAGTTGTACGCTTCTACTCCATTGTAGGCAGTAAAAGCCCCTACCGCGTTTATTTGTACTTCGGGGTCTTCGATTAACGTAGAACCGGCAAACCATTTTTCGTAGGGCTGTAGATCGTGCCGGGCCTGAATAATGGCCGTCATACCATGCCAATGATGGTTAAACTGTGGTACGGACGCCAACGGCAACCGTACCCAATTCGGATTGCCGGGCGGGAATACGTAATACCCCCAACCGGGTTCATCCCCTGCAAAAAACCTAGTCACCATGAACCGGCTATAATTCATATAGGGCGGTTGGTGTACCTTCGGCGGTTCTTCGCCGGTTATATTCGTCTGTAAACTATCCCACGTAATACGCGATTGTACGTAACTGGTAAAATTGCCGTTGGCATCATACAGGCCGATTCCATCCCCTTCAAATTGGGGTTCCTGCATACGCATAATAGGGTGCTTGCTCCCTAATACCGCTTGCATTAACCGCCGATTCTCCTGTATATAACCCTTTTCGTCGGCTACAACGTGCCGAATCAGTAGCTTACTCCATAGGTAGGGGTAATTCGTTTTACCGGCTACCTTATTAACAAAAATATCGTTATAGTCGCTTTGGGCTAAATCTTTATCGAACAGGTAATAATAACCCGTCATAAAGTCTTCATTGCTGTATTGATTGCCCGTTAGCGTGTACGTACCTGTTCCCCCGCCCGGTTTGTTGAGCGTTACGGTATTACCTGAATGGCCCGGAATGAAATTAACGTTACAGGTTCCAGGCAGAAAATAATTGTTGTTGGTTGCAAAATCCTTTCGGGGTAAGGCTTGGTGCATCGAAGCCCCATAACTAACCAGCGTTCCGGGCGCGGACTTTTCTTTTAGGACTTTTAGAAGCAATACCAGCCGATTAGCCCGCCTTACCGACGCTTCGACAGACCACAAATTTTGTTGGTCGATTTGTTCGAGTGATCGTTCTACCCCGTCCGACTCGCAAATGATACGTTTGTCTTTACGACTTTCCCAACTAGGCCATTTGCTGTCATTTCCTGCGTAGTAACCCCTACTCCAATCGTTACTTACCTCTATGTTAAAGATAACGTACTTCGCACCGGGGTTGGCTCCATTGCCCGCGCCGGGTAGGGCGTTCCAAATCTGGTTATAGTAGGTTTGTAAGTCTGACTCAAAGAAGCCCGCCCCCTCTAAACTGCCATGTACGCCCGATTCAGTCAGATAGAGCATACCCGAACCGGGCGGGGCGTTGGCCTTTTCTGTGTCAGAAATCGACCAGAAGTTAAACAGATTTACCCCGAAGGCTTTACGCTGGGTTGGCGATAAGCCGCCCGGATTGTAGTCCATTGACAACCGGAAATTGTCGCTGAAATACTTGTTTAAGCCGAACTGTTGCGGGTTAAATACGCGTTTGGGTTCGGGTGCATACGGCAACCGAACTATACCCCCTTTGCGGGCAAAAACCGCGTCGGATGGCAACGTACTAACGAGCTTTTGGCTACCGTCCGAATAGATAGCATAAACCTTTTGGGTTGTGCCGTCCGTACCTGCTTTGTAGTACTCAATCGTTTGCCCAAACCCGGCTAATAGGCTGGCAAAGAGAAAAAGGAAAGTTAGTAGCGATTTCATGGCTGTTGATAATATCCTACGTTGTCTAAGTTTGATTGATCGTTTGCGGGGTCGTCTGTTCCGGGGTTGTCGGTTCCGCCATTATCGCCCCCGCCGTTGTCAGTCGAGCGAACGCGCCAACCCGAATTACCGGGGGGCGGAGCCGGTCGAACGGTTATACATTCCGCTACCTTTTCGGCGTAAGGTTTACTATTGAAGACTGCGAGACTTTCGGCTACAGTCATATCTTGGTACGGCCAAATGAGTTCGGAGCCGTCCGCCTGGGCGAACGATTTAAAGTAATCCATAGCGTTATGGGTTATAGATCGTTAGTGTTTGTCCTTTAGCGAGACTACTAGCGTTAAAGCTGATCGAAAGCAACGGCGTAGTTTGTCCGACCTTCCGAATTTTAAAGGTTGTCGTAGTTGACAGAGCCGCCGTTTGTGCGGTTGTACTTCCGTAAGCGTCCTGATATTGATACCCCTCTAATCCGGTTGGGCGTCCGGTTACGGGCGGGGCACTGTAGCCACTTGGTAGCCACGTTTCGTTTACCGGGTCGAACCCTGTCCAAGTATCTTGTAAATTCTGATTACCAGACTGAGCCGACCGATAGAAAAACGTTATATTATCCGAGTTGTCCCGGTAAATGACAACCCTATCGACCGAAGGCCGGGCCGTCGTTACCAAAAAATCGTCGTTAATCCATTGGCCCGCCGAATCGGTATAAACCCGCCGTAACGTGATTGTTTGGCCGTTTGCAAAATCCTTAGTTACGATAAATTTGCCAGTCGTGTTGTTGGCTGTAATCCCTAGCGGCAACGGCAAAACAGTGTTGGTTGCTGGGTCGTAACGCTGGCAGATAATACTACCTGTATCGCCCGCATTATCCGAAAACTCGTTAGCCGGGGCGGGTATTTCGTAATTATCGTAAGTTGTTATTGTTACGTCGGCCTGTGGATTGGTAAGCGTTGGCGCCGGGTTAGATGCCGCAAACTCGCTATTTGGCGCGTAGATTTCGGGCGTTTCTGCGCCGGTAATAAACTCGCTGTTTGGTGCGTAGATTTCGGGCGTTTCCTGGGCCGGTATCGGCTCCCAATCGACCGGGCTAGAGAAGTCGAAAACCGGCCCGGTTGGGTCAACCTCACAACTACCCACCAGCGTACAAAACAGTTGCCGGGTTTGTACGTCCGACAGTGCCGCCGTCAGTAACAGCCGAAAAATTATGTTTTTAACGTCGGGCGTTAACGCGCTGAATAGCGTTTGTAAATCTACCGTACCACCCCCGCCGTTGCCGCCAAAAGCCGCGATTAGCTCCACGATTGCGGCCGCGCTCAAAACCTTTGCATCGCTCTGTAGATCGGTTGGGTTTTTTGAGTCAGCGAACGTAACCAGACCGGGCGTGTTTAGCCCCGCGTTGCCGGGCCTGATTTGCTTTACAACTTCGTCACGCGTCGGGAAATAATCGGTCAAATCAACCGTTAGGGCGGGTTTATCGTTAAGAACGAGCGATAAAATACCGTTTAAGAATGTAAACTTAACAGGCAAATATTTTATCGCTTCGTTAAACTTATCTTTGCCGCCGTTGACAAAATTACCTACGGTAATTGCCAGTTGTGAAAGGAAAGCCACACGAAAAGCAGATTTAACAGGTTGAAATCAGCCATTTTCGCGGGCCAGTAGCGAAATGATTGTACGGCAAAAATACAAGAAATTGACAATTAACAATTTTCTTGCAAAAAATCTTAACATTTTTACGTTAAGATTTTAAATTCTTACCTACTATGTCGTTTTCTCGGTTAGAGTTTCGCTTACAAACAACGGTAGTTGCACAGGGTATTTTAACACCTATTACGGTCGTAATCGAAGAGCCTGTAAAATGGTCAGAGGTTCAGATCGTAGCGGAAAGGGATAGCGAATATCACGGCGTTAATTTCGAGTATTCGGACGGTGATATAAGCGTTGATTTTACCTGTGAATCGGCCTCTAGCCTGTTGTCAGCGCAATATTACACCTATGGCAATGATGCGGCTGTCAAGTTCCTTTTAGTTTCTATTTCATCGGATTTAGCGGAAACAATCCGGTTTACGGGCAAAATAGACTTTAATGAGGTTATTATAGAAAATGGGCGGGTTAGTTGTCATATTGTTAAAGACGACCTACACGATAAAATTCAAAGCCGGTTCGATACGCCCGTTTCTATGGCAGACGAACGGACGTTAGACAATGCTGATATTACCCCGCCCGACCCGGTAGAGATTGGTTTACCCGGTCAGGCTTTGATCGAATCGGGCTATTATAAACGCGTTGGCGCATGGTCGGACGTTACCGAAATCGACAACCCGCCCGCCGTTGGCTACTATATTTTACTGCCTAACCTAATTTACCCTGTCGGCCAATCTAACCCGGATGGCAAACCTTCGCTCGATACACTAAATTCGAGTAGCGGCCAGATTAATACATACAATGGCACAACGCTACAGACAGCCCCCGACGAATTGCCGTTTATTACCTGTTCGACGGCGGGAACCTACGACGTTTCGTTAATCTGGTCGTACGAAATCAATTTGATTCTTTACAAAAAGGCTCTGTTGATTGGCGGGGCGAAGTTTACAGGATGGACAATTGAACCTATTCTGGCAGTTGCCCGGCCCGGTCAGCAGACCGAACTTATCGCTATGGCTCCAAAGCAACAGGGTTCAGGCGAAACCAATGAAACCGGGTTTAAGACGGTAAACGCGGACTATAGCGGAACGTTTAGCGTAACGAAGGGTACTAAAATTTACTGGTACACCCAATTGCGCGTATTCAGTTCGACGGCTCGAAAACTGATTATCGACGTACACAACTTTACGGTTAAAGCGGATATAAAACGAACTACGCGGGCGGCTGATTCGCGGGGTTTTGCCTACCTGTTGCCCGACGCGTTAAAACACGTTTTCGGTGTTGTCTCTAACGCTTTGTCGGGGGTAACGGGTAGCGTTTGGGGTAATCTGATTTCTAAAGCGTCGGCCACTCAGCCACAGGACGGGTACGGCACAGAGTACGCGGTATCATCCGGGCAACAGCTACGCAACCTAAAAACGAAAGCTCCAGTATTTAGCCTAAAACAGTTAATCGGGTTTCTGTCGGCCAACCACGCGGCCGGGGTACTATACCAAACTGACGCAAACGGCAACCATTCGATACGGGTAGAGGAAGGTAGATGGTTTTACCGGGGCGGCAGGATAATGACGCTGGAAGAAAAGGCGGACGAAGACCCCGACGTATTTACGTACACCGAAAAACCCAACCTTGATTTAGCCTGTAACCAAATCGTTGTCGGTTACGAAAAATACCCAACCGAAGGGCCGGGGGTTCTGTTGGAGTTCAACACCGAACGAACCTACCAAACCCCGATTGTTTCGCATGAGTTAAAGAAAGAGATTAAAAGCCCGCTAATCGGGGCCGGGGCCGCAATTGAAGAAGCGCGTAGGCTTGGGATTCCTGAATATGACCAAAGCGGTAAGTTAATCGACCGATCAACCGAAGGGGGGCAATATGATGATGATAATTTTGTGTTACACGTTGCCCCTAAAGCCGAATCGGGCGGGGTAACGTTTCAGGTAATCCCATTAACCGGATTTCCGTATAAACCCGGTCAGCCAGCCGCTAAACGCTTTATTTTACCCGACGACGCGGCCCCCTTGCAGGTTGACGACGTTGTTATTTTCTCCAATACTGGAACGGCTAACGACGGGGTAGAATACCACATTTTTACCATCGTGCATGACAATTTCGGTAAACCAATCTATACAGTAGATGCCAGTTTCCCAATGGTCGAAGGGACGTTTTTTGCCAGTTGGCAGACAAAAGCCCAGCCGGTAAGAATCCGAACAAACGAACGTATCGACGTTTTGGGTATTGCCGACCCCGCCAACACCTACAATCAGGAATTAAGCCCCGCCCGAATGCTTCGCCGTTGGGCATGGCTTCTAAATTCGGGTTTTCGATACAAGCGTTCGACCGATGAACTACGATGCACCGACTACAAGGGCAATAAGGAAATGGTTAGCCGGATTCGGGACGGTTTTAACCTGCCGGGCGATACTGACAGGCAGGAAGTGTACGAAACGGGTAACGTAGCGTTAGGGGCGTTTGAACATTTTGAAAAAGTCTTTTCGCCCGAAACCATCGAAACACAGGTTTGCATGACGCGGGAACAGGTAGAGGAAACGCTATTAGCCTGCACCAATCAACACCCCGACGAATCGAAAAATTGCGGCTATCTGACTATTAAGCGAAAAGACGGTAGTATGTCGGACGGGTTTCTAATGAAGCTACAACACAACCCAACCAGCGAAGTAGCTACTCTCACCCTAAATAAGCGATTTGTACAAACGACGCTAGGGGGGCCGGATTGCTCAGACTATAGTAACTGGGTTTTTAACCGCTTTGAAACGGATGGAACGGCAGACCCCGACCTATACCTATTCTGTACGTTCCAATCCTTCCTTTAGCGGTAATCAATAAAAAACAAAAGCCCGGCCAAAAACCGGGCTTTTGTTTTTTATTGATTACTTACCTATACGACATCGGAACCGTCAGGCAATTTTATAGTAAAGAACCTTCGCCAAAAATCCATTTGCCTATCCATAATCAAATGGTTTGCTATATCAATCTTTTCGACCATTTTCATATGGTGAATTTCCCCTACTCTATCTACATTTTCACCGCATTCTATTCTACGTTCCTCGTGATACTTCAATTCCTGCTCAATCTGTTCCGACAATAGATTGAGTTCCGACAAAGGCAACGCGTCTAAAGCTTCGATATTTACTATCAGTTCGTAATCCATATTATTTATGATTTAGAAATTAACTTAGGGACATCCGGGGTCTTTAACAGCCCCATATCTTGCATTTTTTGAAAGACTGGTAAAGCATGATTCTTACAGAACGTAGCAGATTCGTCTATATTAATCTTGCCCGTCTTACAAAACTCATCCGCAAGAGCCATAGAGCTACTAACGGCGGGCCGGTAAGTACGAATAATCTCTTTAGCTGACGTTCTAAACTTGGACGGTATTTTCTTCGATTTCGCCCATTCCATCAACTCCGAAGGTGTTTTACCTGTATGCAAAAAACAATTCTTCCGGTTGTAGTCAATGGCTTGTTCCTTGCCGCCTTGTGAGAAATTATAGCTATTAACCTCTTTACTGTTCTGTATCTGCTTAGGTCGTTCCGTAAATACAGATAGTTGGTCGATTGGGTTTGAAGCCCCTACTTCGGCCTGTGCTTTTTCTTTCTCTAATTGCTCCCAACGCTTAACGATCCTGTGTCGAGCTACAACATCATAGCCAGAAAGTAACGTAATTGTTGTAGCCTTATCAAGTCGATATAACTGACGTTTCTTGCCCTGCGAATCGCTATAACTATCTGATTCACAATGCCAGCTCAAATTTGAGCCGTCAGATTTTGCCTTTTTAAATGCCGCAACCATACTACGAATGTCCCGCAACACATTCTTATGTTGCTTACCCGTTAACTCTGCAATTTCAAGACTAGTCATAGTTTTTATGACCGAACTTTGTAGCTCATTCATGGCTGTAGACAGTTGAAGGGTTTAGGAAAGCGTTTTCGAGTGCGGTAAAACTGGCTAAAGCCATAGCGTCCAAAACTTCGCGTAAGACTGCGATTTCGTTTTGTAGTTGTTCCGTTTCAGCTTCAAACGGATTGTCGATTTTGATAATTTGGGCGGTAAGTGCCTGAATCCGCAGCAAAATATATGCACTTTTTTTGCACATTTGCCGTACTTATCTTTGTTAAAGGACTGCAAAGTATCAAGATTTATAACAACCAAAAGTAATGTTACTGAACCGCTATAACTTTATCGTTTGGGGTAACACGCCCCCGGAACCCGCCGATGTTAGCGGCCTACCTGTTGGCAGTATTGGCCGGGTTTCGTCCTGTGTACTGTTGGCCCCGGCCGATGTGTTGCGGGTTTACATTAACATTCCGACCGGGTTAAACCTGCCTAATCTAAACGTTGCGTTAGTGGCTGACAATGCCGCCTTAACCGTCGTTGTACCCAATTTTGCAACGCTTACCCAGGTTGACACGCCCGGCCTGAATGCTCCCCAATACTATCTAAACGTTGTTATTCCGGTAGGTTTAGGGCTACGCGAGGAATATTACAGGCTTCGGATTGGTTCGGCTCAGGTTCCGTATTACTCGAATCGGCTTTGGTATAATCCGGGCGGCTTCGCGGGTATGAGTGCAATATTTTCGTTTCGATCAGTTCGAGACTTAGCGTATATACCGTATGAGTTGCCCGAATTAGCAGGTTTCCGGCAAACGCTACGGTTGAAATGCTACGCGGGAAATCCGCAAAATGACACGACGGTAGAAAGTTACGACGGGGTAACGACCGGGCGAACTAGAACCGTATCGGTAAAGCAAAAACGGTATCACTCGTTTACTGTCGAAAATGCCGACGCGTTCGCAGAAGAAGGATTTTCCGGTATGTTTGCCCATAAGGATTTGCTAATAAATGGGCGTCCGTTTGCGCTTAAAACGGGCTTCCAACTAGCGAATGATAGCCCCGGATTGGCGAACGGCACGTTTGAAGTATGGGAGTCCGGGTTTGCGTTAAAGACGTTGTGTTAACAAAAAAGCCCGGAATAACCGGGCTTTTTTGTTATTAAATATGCATCCAACTCTTACCCTGCTTAATTGAACTTATTAAGGTTGGATGAACCTTAAATTGATTGGCGATAGATAATCCTGTTTTGCCGCTTTTCAATAGTTGTTTGATCTCCAAAACCTCATCGTTTGTCAGTTTGGAAAGATGATTTTTTTCGCCAGATATTACATTACGTTTCGGTTTATACCGAACATTAGACTTTGTAAAACCTGTTACGTGAACCCAGTTTGCGCCGGTATATATTCTCTGAATCGTCGCTCCTGATACTCCATATTGCCTTCCTATTTCCCCGAACGGAACCTTCTGATTCAGCAACTCTACTATTTCCAATACATCTGATTGCTTTAGTTTTGAGATATTATTATAATATTCCTTTTTAACTTTACTTTTATTTTTAAACGTCCTCCCTTTTACTTGCTCAATTGCATTTATTAATAAATCATTAGGTACTGACTTTTGTAGAACCTCTAAATCATATTGCGTTAATTCTACGTGCTTATATACCTTGCCATATTTAATTTGTAATATTCTGTAGGGTTCGAAATTAAAATACTGGGCTATATAAACAGGCTTTCCTTTAAGAAGTAGATACTTTATTAGCTTTACTTGATTGTCATTTAATCTTTCCGGGGTCTCTTGCTTTGTTATACCTGTAAAATCCGACCACGCTTTACCCCTTTTAATTGAACTAATAAGGCTAAGGGAAACATTAAAAGACTTAGCTATGGTAACGCATTTTTCACCAGTAGATAAACGTTCTTTAATCTCTAATAGATTCTCAGCGGTTAATTTAGTTTGTATAGATTTGAATCCACTAGCATTAACGCGTTTAGATACTCTTTTTTCTTGAAGCTTTGTAAACCCAGTTACGTGCACCCAGTTTCGCCCATTTCGAATCTTTTGAATCGTATCGGTACTAACATTGAACCGTTCCGCAATTTGGGTATACAGTAGCCCTTGCTCCAATAAGTCTTTTATTTTTAGTACATCTTCGGTATTGAGTTTAGCGTTGGCGTGCCGTTCACCTTTTGGTGTCGTTATAGCCCTACTTTTAAAAGCGCGTCCTTTTACTGTCTTTTTTACTTCGTCATAATCATCGTAAGTAAAATTAACCTGAAAGAATTTATAGTCTTTTTCGGATAGTTCAATATCCTTATATGTCTTGCCCCTTTTTATACCTGAAATTATCTCTTCCTTTACATCAAAAAACTCAGCAACATCAACCGTTCGTTCACCAATTGATAGTAAATATTTTATTAGCAACACTTGACCTTCCTCTAATAGTTTTTTATTAGGTTTATTAGGGTTTCGGTAAGCATAAGAAGGATTGATACATAATCCCTTAGGTAAAGCATATTGATTCACCTCATTATGTGTTACCGTGATCGGAACCCAAGTCCTACCATTTCTTATGTTTCTCACTACAGAAACATCTAAATTGAAATACTTAGCTACGTCAATCGACCGGCAACCTTTAGCTAATATTAATTTTATCTCCCGAACTTGTTCATTTGTAAGTTTCGTTGCAAAATGATTCTCCATTCTCACCCCTAACTTAGCCCTTGTTTCAGGACTTACGGATTTATCTTTTAGGCGTGTTTTAGCATTTTCTTTGTGTTTTGCACCATAACAAGAAGGGATAGCTATAGATTTGTTGTAACCAAAAGCAAGGTTAATAGAATTATATTGTATAATATATTTATTTTCTATTTCAAGTAATAAATCCGAAAGTCTCTCTGTTTCGCTTACAACCTCCAATAGATTAAATTCGAATGAATTTGCTCCATATTTATCGTATGCCCTCGCTAAATGCTTAGAATGATGCTTTCGATTTTCTAAGCCATATTTGTGCTGACTGTAGCGATATAAAAACTTCTTTGTTGACCCTATATAACATTTGCCGTTAACAGTATTTAGAATTTGGTAAACACCTGCCATTTTTAGCAGGTGTTTAGGGATATTGTTTTTCATAATCCAAATTTACTTTAAAACCTTTCTCTTTCTACTTACACCCTTAAAGTTAGTTGGATAACTTTCCGTTTTTTCGTGACACGAGTGACAAAGCGTCCGACCATTATTAATATCCCAAATTGCGGGACATTTTAAAGCCGTTTCAACGGAAGTAATTCCAAACTCAGAAACTAAATCAGAAATACTTTTAATGTGGTCGGCTTCGATAACTCGTTTTCGCCCGTTTCTGGCTCCACAATGCTGACAAGTAAAACGGTCACGAATAAAAACCTGTCTACGCCATTCTTCATATTCGTCTAAACGTCGAATTAGTCGAATCAACTCTGTTCGGCTTATTGATCCATTCATAAAAGGTATGAGTTTTACATCTCAACCCTTTACGGTTTTCTATCCGTGAAATCCTCCATTGAACACATATAGCGGCCAAAATGAACCAAAGAAAGGCAACCGCAAAAAGTTGAAATGTTCGATAGTTCATTAGTTGTCTTCGTTGTAGTTTAATTCAGCCATTATAAGCGAGTACAAGCGGTCTAAGTGTCCGTAACGCTCTATAGCATCTAAAATGTACTCACCTGGCTTGCGCTGTAGCCGATGAACATTAACCCCGTACACATCATGCATTCGCTTGTAGAGGTAATTATAAGTCTCGCTCTGTTCGGCCCCATGAAAAGCGCAATAGTCGTTTACCTTGCGGCTGATTAATTGCCGTAGGGTAGTAATTACCTTCTTTGGCGGGGTAATCAATCGCGGAGTTAGCTTACCCTTTGGCGGTCGATGACCGCGCATTATACTATCTACGTCGGCGCGTAGTTGACCAATCGCCTGTTGCTGATTAATTAAAATCTGTTGCTGATTAGCTAACAGTTGGCTATTTTGACTTACAAGCTGAATTAGAACCTGTTCGGTAGAGGGGGTCGCTAACGTCTTGCGTAGCTGTTTTTCGGCTTCAATAAAGTACTTACGGGCTTCGCGTCCTTTATCGTTATTTTCAACCATAGCCAATTCCTTAGCCATATCGAGCGTTAGGGCGTAATCAACCGTTGGCCTGCCGCCCTGATTGGGTTTTACTAGATTGTTAGTAAAACTAGCCTGAATAGGTTTTTCCGAAATTTCGGAAAAACCCCCTTCGTCGTCGTTAACCTCCAAATAGTCAGTACCTTCAAGGAATCCGTATTTAATAATCCGGGCTTTTATCCAGTCTGCAAATTTGGTTTTTGCTTCTAAGAATCGGTGTAGTTCGCGGGCCGAAACGACAGACAAACCTTGTGCATCCGTCGTAATCTTTACAATCTCATTCATGGCCCTCTACCTCCTCCATCCAAATAGCGAAATTCTCGTAATCGCTTCTAAGCTTATTAATGAAGCCGATAAGTGATAGGACGTTTTCGACTTTACGCTTTTCGCGTTCATCTAAATAAGCGCAACGGGTTAACTTATCGTTGCAAAGCTCAACCAGTGTAGTAGTTGGGTCTACTTTCTCCGAGAAATTGCGAACCGAATGGATTATGCTACGTAGGTACTCTGACGCGCCGGGGTTGTTGCCGATTTCAACAAAATATTCATCCGGGCCGTCTAAGAATTGTCCCCTATCCGGGTTATACGCTGTTTGGGCCGTGTTTTGGGCCGTTTGTGGATTAGAGGTTGTAGAATCCCCACCCTCACAGTAACTTTGTTCTGTGTTCATTTTGAACTACCTGTTTAAGTGAACGTCGCCCCGTTGCTGCCTTCCGCCAAGTTGCCAGCGCGGGGTTTTTTATGACGTGCCAATCGCCTGATTGACTTTACAATACTAATAATAACTTTTATTATATCCCAATATTAAAGAAAAAATATTTTATTATATCCCATTTTTTTATCTAATCACAGCTACTTCAAAATGAACGACACTTGCAATTTATACCCCAAAGCATCTGCAATTCGATTGATGGTTGCTAGGGTCATATTAGTCCTTCCGGCTTCAAATTGAGCATAAGTACTAGGGTCTATACCTAATTGTTGAGCTAAGGAAGCTTGGGTTAATTTTTTCGATTTTCGTAACTTCTTTATGTAATCGCCTATTTCCTTGGGAGAGTTCATGATTTGTATTGGATTTTACACAAATATAAAACCTTTAATATAACACACAAATACAGAGGTATCGGTTTATTTAATGGCAGTAATTATAGGGGTACAACCCCTTATATTCACTAAATATATCTTACTATGAAAAAGTATCTTTACTTAGTTGGCCTATCAATTCTCTTTCTACCTAGCTGTAGCACAAACCATGAACCTCCTGAATATATAGAGTCTATAGCGTTACAAAAGGCGGGTACAGATGGAATCAAAATACTAACAACCTTTGCAAGTAAGGCAGATAAGCGAATTGCTAGCTCAGGGGTTTACAACCTAAAAATACACGGATACGAGCAAAATCACGAACCTATTCAAATCTACGATACCACCTACTCGATCAATATCAGCGACTTTAGGGAGTACTCGGAGCTAAATAAGGATTCAACAGGGGTTTGCTACACAACAAAGTATTTAGACCACAAGGACTTTAAAAACACCGATAAGGTAGCATCTAAGATAGTTTTTGTAACTATTGGATTTAAGCCGAAAGGCTCCAAAGGGGTAATAACAGGTAGTAAAAAATTTGAACTTGACTAAACACCCAACAGCCCAACGCTTACTAAAAAATTAGAAACCGGCGCGGTAGCGTCGGAAATCTCTTTTTTTTTAAATGTATTATTAATTTTATTATTATATATAATATTATGTCGGTCTTTTCGCCTATACCTCTCGGTGTTTTTGCCTATACCCCCCGGTGTTTTCACCTATAGGTATCGGCCTTTTTACCTACACCTTACGGTCTTTTTACCTATAGGCATAGGTGCTTTAAATGAGACAAAGCGGCTTTTTAAGCGAATAGAGCAATATTTTTCCTAGACCTATAGGCGTTAGGACGCTAAAAATATATAAACCGCAAAATTTACAACAACCTGTAAGGCAATCTATTATTTTCCTAAATTAAAAACCGTACTAGAATGCATAATAATCAAATAAATTGAGCAAAATCGGTATCACTCGTTTACTGTCGAAAATGCCGACGCGTTCGCAGAAGAAGGATTTTCCGGCATGTTTGCCCATAAAGATTTATTAATAAACGGGCGTCCGTTTGCGCTTAAAACAGGCTTTCAACTAGCGAATGATAGCCCCGGATTGGCGAACGGCACGTTTGAAGTATGGGAGTCAGATTTTGCGCTAAAAACATTGTGTTAGGGCCCTGTTCGGATTATCAGATGGAATATATGCAATAAAATGTCATTAATTGTAATCAATTGTCAAAATATCTTGTTACCTTGACAAGCAAATAGTAAAAAACACACAAAATGGGAGTTCGTTTAAGCAAATTAACGGGTAGTAAATTTGCCTTCTTAACTCGCAAAACGAAGGCATTCGACCCCCTTGCAGGTAAGCCTAACAGCCCTGTCTACAACAAGGAGTTTGTTCAAAAGATCAAACAACGGCAACAGCAGGTTGCCGAAGGTCATGTAAAAGTTTTTACGTTGGAAGAGTTTGATAATCTGTAATGGGGCGAAAAATCGGTTTCGTTGACGACGCGTATGAAGAATACGAAGATTGGCGCGATAGAGATGAACAGGTATTTTTAAAGATTAAAGGTCTGATAAAAGAATGTAGTCGAACCCCGACAAAGGGAACTGGAAAACCGGAGCCATTGAGGGGGAGCCTAAAAGGCCTTTATTCCAGACGCATCAATCAAGAACACCGATTAGTGTATAGTTTTACCAACGATGAATTAGAAATTTTGTCATGTTATGGTCATTACGGAGATAAATAAAGCCCGACTATCAAAGTCGGGCTTTTATATTTTATCGTTTACGCCACTCCCCGTTAACCTTCGTCCAATTAAGGTCGCGCTTTCTACTATGGTCTAGCGTTCGTTGATTGGCTTTGATAAACCAGTTTAAAACCCCTCGTTCATCAAACGTAGTCATATTAAACGGTAGCTTTTCGTTAGCTTCGCCGATTGCATCCGCTAACCGCTTGACCGGGAAATTATCCCAATTGATAGCACCAGACAATTGCCGAACCTGATATTCGTCTCTTCCTTGCGTTAACCGATGGTTAGCCATTGTTTGGCGGTTTATTTGCCCTACAATCGCATTAGACTGTAGTATCTGCTCCGTCATTGCGTTGGGGTAAATTACATCGTCCTTGCCAACGTTTACGATTGTAGGCTTATTTACCAGTTCCATTTTACCGTCATGTTGCCATAACTCCCGACCGTAACGGTCGCCAACTAAGGCGGGGCCGCTATAATTGTCGTTTGTAATCCCGTCGATGTTTTTTCCGGTAAAGTATTGCGGAAGGGGTTTAGCCATAATAATAGCCGCCTGGGCGAGACCTAAGACACCTGTAGCAATCGCTAACGGCGTTCCGGCTGGCGGAGGCAAAGTTGCATAAACCTTCATTATCGCTTCGGCTGTACTTATTCCCACGTTAAAGAGGGCTTGGGTTCGAGCTGAAACATCTTGTTGATGTTGGATTTGTTTACGCTGTTGATCGTATTTTTTTTCAATCGCAACTTTTGCCCCTTCATTATCCCCAACGGCATCTAATTCAGCCTGTTTACTGGCTTCGAGTGCGGTTAGACGATTCTGATTCTTTTGTTGCTCTATTTCGAATAAGCCGTTTACAAGCGTCGTACCCGCCTGTATATACTTCTCTTGAATTTCTGCTTTCCTTGAAAAATAAGCCCTGTCTTCTTCGGTCATTTGGGCGTATTCCTCCTTTAGTCGTTGCACTTTATCTTTATCCTTTGCTCTTTCGGCTAACTCTATTTGGTTTAATAAATCCAAATATTGTTTTTGTCGGTTTTGATCTAAACCGCTAAGAGAATTATTTAGGTCGTATTCAAGTCGTTTGCGTTTGACGTAGTACAACGCCATGATATTTGACTGATCTTTTAAGTTTTCCTCTAATTGTGCGGTTCGCTTTGCGTCGGCTTCGGTAATATCCGACCCTGACATTTGCCTACCCTTATCATCTAGTCGGTAACTAACATAGGGGCGTTCTCCTAAGCGGTCTAAATCGCTTGTGGTTAATTTATTGGGGGTTGCTATCTTTTTGCCATACGTACCATTTTCTACGGCTTCCTGCATAGCCCGAATAGCTTCATACTCTAACTTTAGCTTCTGAACCTTTTCAACTAGCTTCGGGTCAACGTCGATAATCCGGCCCGCTTTCAAATCCCGCATAGCCTGTTTTTGTAAGGTTGCTTCAATGGATTTGATTTGTTTGTCGATCTTTTCTAAAACCGTTTCCTCGTCTTTTGCCTTTTTCGCTGTAGGTTCATCGACTGCATCCTTTTTACTTGTAAGTGACGGGAATAGAATGGCCTGTTTTTTGTCCTGATAGGTTTTTAAGTCCTTTAAAACGTCTTCACGTTTTTTTAAACTATCCCGGTCGCCTTTAATAAACAGTTCGGCTTGTTTGGTATCCAATTCGGCTATCTTACTATTGTAATCCTCTATCACCTTATACCGTTTTAGGTTAACGTTAGCCCCTTCGTCAATATAAAGTTTATCTGCCTGGGTGAGTTTGTCGCCCAACTGTAACCGCTGTAAAATACTTAGCTCAATGGCTTTATTTTCCTTTTGTAAGCTACCTGCTAAGTCTCGTTGATCGTCGTCAGATAAGGCTACTTCCCGACGCTTCCCGGCATCTTTGGTCGTTGCTTGCCGACGCTCTTCGGCGGACATTAAAAGAAAAGGCTTTAAGTTAAACGACCGTTGTTTAGTCCCTCGGTTAAGGGTATTTTGTGTCTGTTGCGCCCGTTGCATTTGCCCGGTTGTCTGATCGCGTAGAGCCTGAATTGCAGCTTTATTTAGTTCAGCGTTTAATTCGCGTTGGGCCTGAGCAAAACCTACAACCTTACTTTTATTTACATCTAACGCATTTCCGTAAGCATCGAAACCTGTTGCGGCTGAGGGAGCAATATTTGCAAGGTCGTTAACGACTGTCTGTAACTCCTTTTGTTCGTCGGCTGAAAGCTTTGATTTACTTTTCAATTCATCATATCGACTCAATAGGCTGGGCAAGGTTGATTCCAATTGATTAACCTTTTCGGTTTGTTCGGCTAATTTTCGGCTTGATTCTTCAACACTAGAACTGAAAAACAGCCTAACAGATCGGGACATTGAAGTTATGTAGCCTATAAAATTTCCGGCTGTATCTCCGATATTTAAACCTTTTACCCATTCTACGCCTTCGTTTCGTAAGCGGGCTAAATTGGCCGTCAATCCCTCTACTCGCTTTTCACGGTTAGGATTAAACGTCCTTTCAAGTTCAATAGCAAATTTTGGCAAAGCTTGCGAAGCCAATACTTCACCATTTTTAAGCATATCGCCTAATTTTGACGTTGTAACCCCTAAAGCGCGGGCCATAATGTTGAACGCCCCCGGTATTCTTTCGCCCAACTGCCCGCGTAGCTCTTCACTTTGGATTGTACCTTTTGACATCATTTGACCAATTGCCAGTAATGCCCCCTCGGTATCTTCGCCTGACTTTTTAAGCCGACCCATTGTTCCGGTAACGGCTGTAAAAATCTTGTCAGTTGCTTCTCCTTCAAGCCTTGTTCCTTTACTTGAAGCGGTTAGATTGGTGTACGTTTTTTCGACAACAGACAAATCTTGCCCCAAATCATCAGAAACGCGCTGTAGCATAATCTGACGTTGAGTGAATAGTGCTGTATCATTAGAAACGACTTGTAAAGCAGAATCAAGGGAATCGAATTGTAGGATTATTTCACCTGCACTTTTGATTCCTGATAGTATTTTGTCAGCTAAAATACTTGCCGAACCTATACCAACCGCCCCGGCTGCAAATGCGCCTACCGTGGATAGTCCAGACCCTTTATTGTTAGATACCTGTGGGTAATTACCGACATTGGGAGTGAAATCTTTCTGATTTCGCTTAATGTCATTAATGGACTTTATATTTTTTTGATACTGCTCATTTAGAGCAACAGCCGCCCGGTTTTGCTCATTGATTTTGCCCGTTATTTTATCGTAAGCATTGGGAAGTCCGTCGAGCTGGCGTTTTAGATCACGTGTTTGCTGTTTAAACGCATTAAACGACCCTTCGGCTCCTTTTACACTTCTACCAGCTAAATCTGTAGCTACTATTAATCCGTTAACTGATTTCGTAGTCTGTGTTAACTCTCGACTAATTTCTTTCGCCCGTCTTTGGTCTTCTTTTTGGGCTAAGTCTAACTTTCCGTATTCGGCACGAAGTTCAGCTAATCGCTTTTGCATTAACTGTATTACCTCGTTATTTTCATCGACAATTGATTTATTGTCCTGAAGAATCTTTTTGTTGCTCTTAACCGCTTCGTATGTCTTTTGGAAGTCCGGGGCAATGCCAACAATATTGCCCGCTTTTTGAAGGCTCTCTATTTGTTTTGCATACTGCTCTAAAAGGGCAAGTTGTTCAGAAAGTGATTTTTTAACCCGGCTACTAGTGCCCTCTAAATTATCGCCTAATTTATCATTGGCAACTGTAAGGTTTTTTATGCACTCTAACCATTTAGAATAACCGAATACGTCTTCAAATTGAATTGTGTTCATGCCCGTAGAAATAAGGGGTTTGGTTACTGACGACTATACGGGCCTGTAGTTTAGTCGTTACTATTATTGCCGTTAATTTGGCTGTAAAACTTATCTTCTAAGTCTGTCATAAAGCCCCAAAACTCATGTGTTGAGGTTTCGTCATTTACTGGCAGACCTTCACTGATAAGCAAAAATTTATTCTTTCTGTACGCTTTTAGAATCATATCGGGCATATTGTTTGACCTTGTCGCCTAACTTCTAAACTTGGGTCTTCGGGGTTGAGTAGTTCGGTTGCCTGAACCAAAAAAGCCCGTTGCAGTAACTCATAGTATTCCGTTTTTGTGTCTACGAAATGCCTAGGAAACGATTTTTGCAACGGGCCTAAGACTTTTTTTCGTATAGCTGATGATAGGAAACGATATGTTCTTGTGTAAGCCCGTACTCGCTTAATTGGCCTAAAAGCTTTTCTAATCCCTCTTCTACGAAATCGTCCCAACGAACATTATTTACCGAATGAATGCAACAGCAAAAGGCTAAGGCGTTAGGGGCTGTTTGCTTATTCATAAGCCCAAAGAGCAAATACCGAAGGTTGTTGATTTCGGTTATAGCCGATTCGATTTCATTTGCGCCAATTAAACTTACTATTGGCTCAAAATGCCTATCCACATCGCCCATTGTTGACCCTATTCCACTATGGAAAGCCATATAGTAGGTGTATAACACGCGTCGGGATTCTGGTAAACGGCTGGGCGAATCGTATAATACGATAGAGCCGCCCGGTAGTGTGATAGTTTGCATTAGGTTGATAGTTTACCGACGATTTTTTGAATAGGAATACAGGCCAACGGAACCCACAGGTAAATGATCGACGGCCAAAGTAGTAGACTGACGTAGCAGATTACACCAAACCAGAAAGCCCGGCAAAGTCGGCAAGGTTCACGCGGCCACCAGCGAACCCCGCGAACGTTCATATAATTATCAACCTTCCATTTATCGACTAGGATAACGCCCGTAACGCCAATTAGAGAGCAAAGGACTAAATATTGGTACATGGCCTAAGAGTTACACAGGTTGGTATAATGGACGGTCAATTCGATACGAAAGCCGCCGTATGGATACGATAGATACGAGCTTTCTAGCCCCGAAACGTCGAAGCCTGGGTAAATACCAGTTGCCCCGGCTGTCGTTTGGTCGAACGATTTATTAACCGATAGGACGCAATACAAATCGAGTAACTTTCTAATAACTTGCTGTTTTAAGCCTTCGACCGTTGGCGGTTCGATACCTAACGTTTTTAGGTTGGCCCAACAGATAACAGATAGCGTCCGAATGCCGAAAACCTCGTTTTTAATCGTTTCGTCGTCGTGTGCGTACAGACACGTAAAGGATTTTAGCGTATCGTTCGGGTAAGCCCGGTAACTTTCGCCGTCTTCTTTGTAAATCCAGGGTTCAGGCAATCCGCCCGCCGTTTTGATAGCCGGTCGAACGCGGCCTAACGATACTTCCAGCCAATCGAGCGTAGTTAATCGCTCCTGAATGATTGCTATTACTTCGTCTATGCCGGTTTGATCGGTAACGATACCAACGGGCGGGGTTAGGTTCTGGCTCATTAGAAACTACTGATTAAATCCATTAGCTTTTCACCGATATACGCGCCTATTTCCCATGCTACCATGGCAATTGATATATACCAAAGGTTTATATTCAGTGAGAATGGATATTCCTTTGCATATTTTACATATGTGCCAGATAGTGAGATAACCCCAAAGTCTGTTATCTTTTTTAAGAGCTTCATAATGCAATTTCTTTTTTTAACAGGTCGATAAATTGCGGTTTAATCACTTCAATCAGTACGGCCCGGTTTTCGGGGGTTAGCCCTAAAATGTCGTCACCGTATTTTGCTTTCAATTCTTCGGTTTTGGGGTCGGTTGCTTCTAAGTCGAAAGCCTGATCGAACACAGCCGTAAAAATTGATTCGTAAAAATCGCCCGTATCGTGCAACGTAACCCGGTCGGTTCGTTGACCTTTATCCCGTTTTATTTGAACCGTATCCGGTCGATAGTACGGGCTTATTGCTGAGTTATCGGCGCGAATACCGGCCGCAAGTTGTTTCCGGTTCAGATCGGCTATTAATACGGCGTTGGCCGCTATTACATCCGATAAAACCCGGTTGAGCATATCGGGCGTTATCCGCAAAAGCGGAGCCACAAAACAGTTATGTAGCGTTATCCCGTCCATCGTGTTTAATCCCACATGCTACCGATAGAAATACCGGGCCGTTGTTTTTCGGGGGGCGTTGCGGGTGAAATTGTCGAAAACGTTGCCTTTGTATCGGCAATGATTTTGTTACGTTCGGCCTTTAGTCCTTTGTCGGTGTCCTTCTGGCCGTTTAGAGCTATATAGGCTTGATTGGTCATATTCTTAGCCGTAGCGTTTACCCGGTCAGAGGTAGAAATTTCTTCCAGAACGTCGCAAGCAATCGAATACAGAAGCGCGTTAACCAAATTGTCCTTATTGGCAATTAGCGGCCGGGTTGCGTCAGATTTGGCCGATATAACCAGATTTAACCCCCATGTTTGAGAAGAAACCTGAACCGCCGACAGTTCGGCTAAATCCATCGTTAACGGGGTCGAAACGTTCGGGATGTAAACCGGCTCAATGGCAATAAACGGGCTTCGACCTTCGAGCAAATAGGCATCCACCCCACCCCCGCAACTACGACAGGCCGCGCCTACAGCAAACGAGCGATTCGCCCCGATTGCAAAAACGTTTGTTGGTAGGTCGTTTTCGTAGTAGCCAAACAGATAATAGCCGCCGATACGCTGATAGAGCGTTTCGTTAATGTCCTTCCAGATCGACCGACCGGGCGTATTACCTGTAAGATTCAAAACTGTTAGCGGGGCGTCCTGTGTCGAATGATAGAGGTATAACGGAAAGTTTTCGACGGCCCCGGAAAGTTGTAACGCGGCTTTCAATACCTCTAACGCGGTATCGTTGCCAGATACGTAGATACGCCAACCAACAAACCGATTTTGTTTGTTGATCGTATCGGACGCGTTACCCTCTAAGCTAAAAATAGCCTGATTATCCAGAAGCGGAACCGAACCCGACGCAAGCAGTAAAGCCAGTTTAGAAATTGCCCCGCGTTCAATTCGGCTATACCATGCACTTAGCGCGGTTGTCGGTTGCCAGTAATCTGACTCGCTGACGGCATGGCCTAAATTGCCCTTTACCTGATTCTCGTAAAGTTTGCCGTCGTTACCCTTTACCACATCGTATCGAAAATACGTTTTAGTTGGGCTGTAAGCCGGGTAGTCGATTTTAGCCAGATTCGGCCCTAAATCGTGCAATATATCGGGCCTTAGTAGCTTATGGGCGTCCGACAGATAAACGACGGGTTCACGGTGATACCCGGCCGGTTGATCGGAGCCAGCCGCGAAGCCTGGGTAAAGGCCAACCACCCCGGCCAACAGTTTAGAAAGTGAAATAGTATCGACCATGTTCTAGTTGAGGTTTAAAAAAAAATCCCCCTCACAACTCGGAGAGGGATTTTAGACAATCCACGTTCAATTGAGCAAAGATTACGCGTTCATTACGCTAAACCGCTTGATAGGCGATTCACCGGCAACGCGGGTAAAGTCGGCAAAAAGTGCGAAGTCGGCAGCGTGTTTAACACCATACGATTTTGCCCCGCCTGTACAGTCTAAAAGCTGTTGGGTTCCCCATTCCCAAGTTGGGTAAACGTTATCATTGATTCGGCCCCAAAAACGAACGTCCGAAATATCCTTTTCGTCGGTTACGTCAATAGCGTTCAGGTCGGGCAAACCCTGATAGTCGAAGTCAATAAAGTTCACAATACCAATCGAACCCATCGGCCCGACGTAGTGGATACCCCGTTGACCGGCCCCCGGACTAATCCGGTTTGTATAATCAAATTCGGCAATATTAGCCGCCTTTTTGATTGCCGCCGTATCGTAGATTGCACCCCCGCCCGGATTGTTTAACCAGTTTTGGTCTGCCAAAGCCGCCGTATTCGCAATGTCGAAGTACGGGCCTTCCGTATCCATCATTTCCATAATAGCGCCGAGGTTATTATAGAAATCAATCAGCTTCGGTACTTGGTACTCCCCGGCAACGCCCGTATAGAGCAGGTTTGCCCCAATCGTTTGCGTCGTTTCCTTGTTGGCATCTAGGAACGTAGCGCACATTTGATCGAGATACTTGTAAACCGCTTTTTTGGCGTTTTTAATTTTGGCGGCTAACGCGGCTTGGTAGGTAACGTAGTTATTTTGGTATTCCGAAGGAATAATATCTACGTCAAATTCAACGTGAAAACGCACTACCGTTTTAAGCGTTGCGCCTAGTGCCTGGGTTGTAATGGCACAAGTCCGAACCGTTATAATCGTCCAATCAACCCCGTTCAACACAGGAATTTGAATTGTCCGCGTGTAGGGAATCGCCCGGATTTTAGCAAGCGTTTCAGCGTCGAACAACAACGGGGTATTGTTGTAGAACGTATTCAACGCGCCGTAATGAGACATACGGTTTTCCAGACGACCAAACCCGGCCGGGTTAACGTCTAACATGACGTTAGGTAAGAGCAAATTTGTTATGACGTTAGCCATAGCAGTAAAAAGGATTTTTTATCCCTGTTGCTGTTGCCGGGCCTGTAGGCAACGGGTAGGCGCGAAACTGCGCGGGAATCCTACCTGTTATTTTTAAGGATTTATTACAGTTTGGCTTTCTTGCGTTCCTCATCAATAAACTTGAAGAACTCCGGCGTATTTGGCGCGTAACCCAACTTGTTAATAGCATAAACTCGAATTTCCGTCAACGACGTAAACGCGCCGGGTTGACCACCTGTATCGGGTTTGCCTGTTCCGCCCCCTTCCTGTTTATGGCTAACCGGAGCCAAATACATAGAGTGGTTAGCCCGGATAATTTCGGTTGGCGTCATTGGCCGGTTTTCGGCGGCATTCATTAGGGGTCTATCCGTCCCTTTTTTGACAAAATAAATGTCGCCGTCGTCGTTGCGTTTGCCTTCGTAGAGCGTATTAAAATACTCTTTCAGGTCGGCAATTGCGGTATTTTTGGCGGCTGTTTTGGCGGCTTCGTCTTTCAGATCGCCAGGAATAACAACCGGGGCGGTACGCAAATCGGCGTTAACGGTAGAACGAACGGCCTGTTTTACCGTTTCTACTTTATCGTTTTCGCGGGCGGTTTTTTCGGTGTTAAGTTGCTCTTTCAGTTGGTCAATAACCGCGTCTTTGGTTGCGGCCGACCCTTTTATTTTGTCCCGGATAGCCTTCATAGCTTCATCCGAAAGCGGCAACTTACCGGCGTCCTGTAGCTGTTTCACCCAAACGGCGGTTCTCATACCATCAGGTTTGGCTTCATCCAGCGCAATAGCTAACAGACCGTCGATACTGCCGTACAACTTAGCCGATTCTTCGCCTACAGCTTTGGTTACGGCTTGTTCGGCGTAGGTCGATAACTCGTTATCGTAATCGGTTTTTGGCTTTACAATAAAGCCTTTTCCGGTTAGATAATCCGGGGCTTTCGCTTCGAGTTTAGCGAAAATAGCGGCCTGTAAGTCTTCGGGAATCTCAATCCCGGCAATGTTTTCTACTGTAATATCCATAATCGGGCCTGTAGGCTATGGTTTTAAACTGGTTGATTGATTAGTTACGGGGCGGTCAGAAACCCGAAAGAAACCGACCGCCCCTATCGGGGTTGTTATCTTATTGCTCTACTTTGGTCGGCTCATGTACGACGACATAGCCGCCCCCGTCGCCGGGTTTGCCATAAATCACATCATAGAAATTATCAGACGCCCCTTTCGTAATCGGCTGGGTAGAGTTCTGATAATCGCCCGGCGCGACAATTTGCGCCCGTCGTCCGCTTGCGTCCTCTACTAATGTGCCGTCCGCGTTTTTATGATACTTTAACCCAATCATAATAAACTTATCGTCGGGCAACCCTTTCAGCGAAGGAATCAACGGGGAAATGTTGAACTGTTTCTTTTTATCCTTATTGCCGTACAACTCTTTCGTAGCTGGCTTAACCTCATCGGTTTTTTGCTCTACGGTTGGCTGTTCAATTGGCGTACCAACCATATACGCCCGTTGCGCCTTCGCTTTTTCGGCTTCTTCGGCTTTGTAGGCATCCAATACCGATTTAGCGGTTTCGGCGGCAATGGCTTTAACCTGATCGGCGGTAAACGTTTTTTCAGGTTCCGGGGTTGGCTGGCTTGCGTTTGCGTCCGTTGCCTGGGTTGCTGTTGCCTGACTTTCCGGGGTTGTTGCCGGGGGCGTTGGGGTCGTTAGCGGGGTTGGGCTGGATTGGCTTTTGTTCTGAGACATAGCGTTTAAAAGAAGTTTTAATTTGAGAAATCCGGTTATCGTAGTCGGGCGCGTTGCAGAACTGTTCTATCAGTATATCCGCTTCGCGTTCAAATCGGTAGACAAACCCCATAAGGCCGACGCTGATAGCGTACCCTTCGGGGTCACTGGTATTGATACCTAAATTGTAAAGTTCGTCGGGGCTGTAATTTGAATACGTGTCTAAATCCCTTAGAACCTTATAGCGTAGTTTGCGGCTGGCATCGGTACGGGCGAAGTATTCCTGTTGCATTAGCGTAAGTTCTTCGAGTAACCATGCACCTAAACCGGCATCCTTCGCCGTCTGGTAAAGAGCTATCAACTGATCGCCGGTAAGCATTGAAACCCGACGACCTAACGAAACGGTTGCACCGACGAAATAGGGGCCGTACCGATAGCGGCCGAATACCTCTAAAACGCGTTTGGTTAATACTTCGTAGTGTTCTGCCAAATAGTTGTAGATTATCCGCGAACGCTCTAGTATTTGCATGATTTGCCGTTCGTTCATCGGTTGACCGGACGCCCCACCGTCGTAACCCGTTGCCGTTTGCCGTACCCGTTGCCGGATGTTAACCACCTTGTTAGCGATATACTCCAAATTGTCGATTGGGGCGGCAATCCAACCGGCCGGGGGCCGTAGGTCGGCTTCATCCTTCGCCAATGGAGCCGGAACGCCTAACTTTGTACCGGGGCCGTAAATAGATTCTTTGTCTTCTTCATCACAGCCGCCTTTATCGTCCTTTGGCGTATAGGGCTTACCGTCGATCATCTTACCACCCTTTAGAACGCCGGGTTTGGGGCCGGATAATCCTACAGTCGGTTGGCTGGCTGGCTCCTGCTTTTTGGTTGCTTCATAGTACCAAAACATCAAAAACGCGGCCGCTAGGTCGTTACTTTCCCCGCCCGAATCCCAAAACATCAACCTATCTAACCAGCCTAAAACCGGGCGTAACATCGTGTTAGAGGTTAGCGGGTTGCTGTCCTCTACATCGTCCCACATCTTGAAAACCGGGCAAATCGGTTGATTGTGCGGTATGTCTTCGCCTACCTGTACCCATTTACCATTGCCGTCGTTTTTCCAAAACGATATATCGACCGTATCAAACAGCGCGGTAACGTCTTTTTGGTCGGTATCGAACCAAACAAATTCGAGTAGTCCCGAATCAGACGGCCCGTTTAGGGCTTTCATGGCCCGAACCCGTTCCAACGGTAATAGATATACGTAAGGCTCTGGAAAGTCCGTAGTTTGGACTTTAGGCAGATCGACAACAACCAGCGAGTTAGGCCGGGAAAATAACGCACTATGGCAATTTCGGGTAATGAACTGCCAGATACCCGCCCGTTCTGCGTAGGCATTCCAATCGGCTTCTAGTGACGCGTCGGTAAAATCGAGCTTAACAAAACGGTCTTCGGCATGGTGTACCGCCGACGCCATATCTACGATTTCGTCAACGAGTTCAACCGTTACCGGGGGCCAAACCATTTGTTTAAGCACCTGCCGACGCTTCGACGCGGACGTAATAACGGGCGTTACAAACTCCCGAACCCATCTTTTGAAATAGGGAGAAGCGGCCGCTTCTGACGTAGCAGATTCGGCGTGTAGCCTGTGTCTCTGATCGTCATAAACAGCCGCCCGTAACGCTTTTACGTCGGCTTTTGCTACAATATCGTCGTTAGGTGAAAGCAAGGCCGGTTATTTTTTAGATTTGGGTTCGGTTGGTTCGACGGCCTGGGTTCCGGCTTCGTCGGTAACTTTGGCGTCTTTGGGGACTTCTACCCATGTAGTAACTCCTAGTTTCTTGTCCAACTTTTTCAAGTCCTCAAAATGCTGTTCGGTTACTTCCTGAACCCGGCCTAAGTTTTGACCGTGGCCGCTATCGGCTTCCTGAATCTTAACCATTGTTCTACTTGGTTTAAAAGCGTTTTACAACTATTTACAGGTTAGTAGAGCCGGGTTTAGGGGTTCACCAACAAGGCCGGGTTAAACGTCAATTTCTGAACCCCGGCGTTTGTGTACCATTCCTTGTCAAACTCCCATGTTACCCGGAATTGGGTTAGTTCATGGAGTTTGCCGCCCGATGGCGTACCGACAAACGGCATATGAATAGGGATAGGCCCGCCGTTTTTGTGCATCAGTAATTGATTGTCACCGCAAATGATGTAAGCCCCCAGCCGGTCAATATCAACCGAGCTTTGCCCCTCTGCAAACAAGGTGCGTAGGTCGGTAAATGCCTGAACCGATAGGCCGGTAAACATCCCGCTAAAGTCGGGCGTCGTTTCGCCTACAATTTGGGTTTTGCCCCCCGGCGTGGTGTTATCGTTGTTGCCAATCTTAACAGGCTCAGAACCCGTAATAGCAGGGTCGTAGAACTTGTTAATAATGGAAACCATTCGGGTATTATCCGAAGCGGCTAACGGGGTTGTCCAGGTTCCAAGCGTGTTGGCGTTGGCCGTCGTTACGGCCGCGTTACCCATACGCTGAATAATAACCCGTCTAACCTGTTGAATGAGCGTACTACATTGGTCGGCTGTTACTAGCTGTAAAGCCGCCGCGATTGCGCTACAATCTTGGTAAATCATCGTATAACGAGATAAAAACAGATGGTAGGTTGTTCGACGGGCCTGTAGTCGTTTCACCTATTTGCGACAAAAATAGAAAGAATCTGAAACGGCAAAATATTTTTTACAAAATAATTGCTAATATACCGTTTTATTGTACGTATAATATGCAAGTAAATAGGAAGGATTATTTTACCTTTGACGGAGCTAAAACCTATAATCAACCAATGACACTAGAGCAACGGCCTGTTATAATGTGGCATATTATCGACGGCGATTTCGAGTATATCGCTAAGGATATGAATGATATTTTGCACGACTTACTAAATCGGGGTCGGTTAATCAATTCGTATTTTTTGCCCAAACTGAAAGCCTACCTAATCGGCAAAGGAATTATAGCCGATACGTTTTACAACGAACTGATAGACGAAGCCGCGTTACTAAGATTGATTGAAGAGGTACGAAACGCAACAAAGCCCGGCAACTAACCGGGCCTTTTTATTAATCGTTATTCGGGCCGGACATAACCCGTTGCGGTCGGCCCCATTTTGTAAATACATACCCGCGTATAGCGTCCATAGTATGATTATGTTCACCTATAGGAATGTTAGTCGATACGCCGTTGTGCATGACGTACTGATAATGGTTCTTTTCCCGCTTTATATTAAGGCTTCGAGCCGTGTAATAGACTTCAAATTCATTTAGCTTGCTTATACCGGCTTCGACACTACCCGGCCCTTTGTCGCTACCCTTCGCATTGATACCCGGTAAACTATATATACCTTCGGACGTTTCGATTAACGTACCAATCTTTAATTCTGCAATAGATTTCGGTTCGGCCTTATCCCATATGCTTTGTATTTCGGCGGGTATTCCTTTTTCGTAGTAGCGTTGTAAAATCTTTTGGTTGGTTAATCCGGTTTCATATACAAGTTCGTCCAAATACAGTTTGTAGCCTTCGCGGGCAATCCGTATAAAGGTTGTCGGGTCATTGGTAAAACCGAAATCACCACCGATGCCGTATTGTGTTTCTAAATGTTCGGGCCATTCATCTATTTCTATCCAGTTCGGGAAAACCAGCGAATCGGGCGAGGGTTTCGGGTCTTGCTGATAAAGCGCGTTAAACGTTACCGGATTATCTTTTTTGACTTTTTCTATTTTAGCCTGGCTATGTTTTTCGGGCCATAAAGCCGCGCCAACGGGCCGGGGGTCGAAGTCGTTAATGTCAGGAGTACGAAGCGCGGGAAAGGATACAACTACCCAGCCGGTCGGGTTAGATTCACAATACAGGCCGTCACGTTCGAGCAATCGCCCGCCTAAGTCGTCTTCATGCCAACGCGTTTGTATAAGTATTTGGGCGGAATCATTGTGTAAGCGAGTCTCGAAAACATCACAATACCAACCCCAAATATTTTCGCGTATCGTTGGGCTTAGTGCATCTTTCCGGTCTTTAATTGGGTCGTCAATAATCCCTAAATCGACCGTTACCGACGTAAGAGAACCGCCAACGCCAACGGTATAGATAAACCCCTCTTTAGCGGCATCTTTGCCGACAATTTCAACTATATCATTATTATTGGTATAACCGTTTTTTGTATCACCTAATAAAATTTCGGGGAATAGTTGCCTATATGCCTGGGTAGACATTCGGCGTTTTATATCCCGATTAAAACGGCGGGCAATGGTTGCAGAATAAGAGACTACAGCAATTTTTGTATCAGGCTTTTTACCTAATACCCAACCGGGAAACGTTCGGGTAGACGCTGACGTTTTGCCGTGTTGGGGCGGCATGAAAATCATAAGTTTTTTAATCTTACGCTCATGCACCAATTGCAGTTTTTCCGCAATAACGCGGTGAAACCATTGCAATTTATAGGCTGAATCTATGTGTGATAAATAATGATAGAAACGGTCTTTTGAGTTGCTAGAATCCAATAGCCGCAATCTACGAAGCCGTTCTTCGTGCAAGTTCCTCAATCTCGCGTTGTAGTTCATCGTCCGTAAGTTGGCTTACATCGTCAGTAATTGGGCTATTTGCCGGGGGTACTATCTTTTTATCAAATGCTCTATGACGTATCTGTTCTATAGCTACCATAGCGCGTATAGGGTCGTGAAATTCAATTTCAGCCCCGTACTTTCCAGTTTTATACTTCTTGATCGTATGGAACGCGGCCCGCGCCTTTTTTGAGGAAAAATCAAACATCATTCCCCGGCCGTAGGACTCTACAAACGGTTCTATTGACGCTTCGGCCTTTTGAGACAGCTTAAATAGTATTTGATTTGTTTTTAGCGTCCTGTCGTCTAAATACTGTTCGATTGCCTTAGAAATCTCAACATTTCTCAACAATCTGTAGCCAATAGTAGCCGCCGAAGCTAGATTAGTCGAATACCCGGCTTTCTTCGCGGCCTTCGTCGCATTGCCACATTTTACAAATTCCTCTACAAATAACCGTTGGCGAACATTGAGCGCGTTAAAGTAGTCCGGCCCCTTATACTCGTTAGTGTCTTCGTTGTCCTCATTATCCGGCGCAAAGTCGGGGTCTATAGATTCCATAGCTCAGTCCTGTAAAGCCTGTCATTACCACAATAATACGAAGCTGTTAGTTAAGTACCGATCTTTTACAAAATTCTTGTTTATTTTCTTGCATATTTTCCGAACTATACCGTACTTAGTACCGTAATTCAACAACAGAAAAAACACATGAAAAAGTCTTTGTTTACCTTAGCCAACTTCCTACGCGGGAAAGGCTTTAAATCGAGAGAAGCGTTTAAACGAGCCTGGGCAATCCTTCGCCTACGCTATAAAATGTTTACTGAACCCGTCCAATTCTCCTACGTAAAGGATACGGGCGAAATCCGCGAAGCAATCGGATTTTACGGCGAAGAACACGCCCCTAAAGACCTATCTATAACGGGCCTTGTGATTAAATACTACGATATGACCGTAGGCGGCTGGCGTTCGTTCCGCGCTGATCGTCTGATAATCGCTTAATCAATCCGTTCACATACGGCCCGGCTTTACGGTCGGGCCAATAAATCAACCTTACGACAATGAATAAACAGTCACTTGCTTACGCTACATCTATTTCAGAACGCTATATGGCCTATCCAAAGGCCAAAAAGAAATCCGAAATGGACCCCTATAAGTTCTTCACGCTGACTATACAGAAATTACGCGCAATGGGGGAACATCGTAAATACTCCTTTTGGCCTATGCGAGAACTCGTTTTGAATGATTACGAAGCGGGGTTAACGCCTGACCAATCAGCCGCGCAATTTTTCAAAGAGTGGAATTAACCAGCGTTTAAGCCTAACCCATACATAAGAGCAACCCGAAAGCCGGGGCGGGTCTATTCCCCCGGCCAATTCATCAAATCAACCCCTTTACTATGGAAAGCCTGAAAATGACCGTAGCCGAAGCGACCGCCGAAGGGTACAGCCAATGCGTTGTGGATGGTGGCTGTCGGGCTGAATCGTTTGAAGATGCCGCCGAATATCTGGCTACGCGGACTTATTGGATTTTAGATAACGAGCCTACTACCTATTCCATTTCGCCTGATTGTATAAAAGAAATGGTTATCGACCATGTAGCCGACCAAAGCGATGTAGCAGACGAAGACCAATTTTTAGTTGAATTGGTGCAAGAGATTCCAACGTCTGAGTTTGACGCAATTACGGAGCTTATTAATAAAAAACTTGCCGAACGCCTTTGGTGGCCGTCTATAGGCATTCAATTAATACCCTAATGGACGGCTTTACCCCTACCCCCCACACCCCCGGCCGCGAACAGGTTGTAACGGTTGGGCAATCGGTTAAGATCGTTATAACCGACTTAGCCATAGAGGGACTGTTTAACGTAGAGTCCTACGATTTGCGCGTATCCGATACAAAGCCATTTGGCGAGTTTAACGGCATCGACTTAGAAACGCTTCTAATGATTTTGGAAATGTTGCCGGTAGAATGGGAACGGCGGCAACAGGAATACGCCGACGATTTACCGCAAAACTAACCCTATGGCTACGCTCCTATACGATTCTAACCAATTAGTCCCAAAGGGAAAGGCTAAACATAGAACGTTTTTCCCCGATGGTTCGAGTATTGATTTTGTCGAAGTCAAAAACAACGTCACAAAGGCCAATCTACGGCACTATCACAAGTTTTTTACCGGGCAATATTCCAGCCTATTCAATTAAAATATTATATGGAACGATTTAAAGGCTGGTATCAACTACAGCACGATAAGCACCAAAAAGAGAAACAGAGGACGGCTCAAATTGAGCAGAATAGAGCCAAAAAAGCCGAAGAAGCGCGGCTAATGCGTGAAAAGAAACAGGCTTGGAAACTCTATTCTGATACGGTATGGAAGCTAACAAAGGCACAGCCTTTACACACCTTACCTAATTATGATAAGCGCGACTTTACCACTTATCAACTTGACCATATCGTATCCGTTACCGATGGATTTAGGTACGGTTTGCCTTGTGATTGGATAGCGGATATTTCTAACCTACGAATCATAGAAGCATCTGCGAATATGATAAAAGGGATGAAATCAGAACCCGAACCTTTAACCAAAATGCTTCAAAGGGCGAAATCTTCAAATAGTACAATATCGGGCTAATACACAAAGTATAAACCCGGCCTTTTTCGAGACTTTTCAATTTTTTTTACTTTCACTTTCTAACTTTTGTACAATTATGCGTACTGACCATTTGACAACCAACGCACTCGCTACTGCTGTAGCCGAAGGTAATCTAAAAGCCTATCAGAAAGTACACGAACTGACGGGCGAAGTAGTAGACCGATTCCGCTATTTGGAAGGACACCCCCGCCAATACCGATTTGATGCCAAAGAAGGGGTTTTTAACATCAACGGTACGGAAAAACTAGGCCGTATGATTACGTTCCAGCCGATTGCATGGCGGATTTTCACCGACAACATTCTGAATATGGGTACTAAGAATTGGGCGGAAATCTTTTTTATAGACGAAAAGAATTGTGTTTCGGCTATCCTGTTTCACGGCTACAGTGTGGATAATATCTTTCGTCTGATCGAGCCGTTATACTATGACGACCTTACGTTAGCCGACGTAGTAATAACGGCAATCGCTGAGAGGAAAGAGAATAACAAAGGCGAAGGCGGCTCTAAAGCAACCTACTACATTGCTTCATTCACCTATAAGATTGCCGACGCGGTTACGACGGCTACGCTGAAAGAATACGCACAAGACCGTAAAATATTCCGGGTCGAAACACTAACCGACATAGCAAACATTAAGTCGGCCTACAACTTCTATAACCCGTTTACGGCTCCACCGTTTGAGCCGGAAATGTTGCCCCAATCCAACTAATCCACTAACCCGGCCCGTTAACGTCGAAAGGGCGTCAACGGGCCTTTTTTCTACCTGTATGATATTCCTAGATAACTTTCGGGCCTTAGATAGCTACATCCAAAGTAAGCACATACCCGGCCCGGTTCGCATTAATCCGAATTTTCCGAATTTCAAGCCGTTTAACGTTGAGTCGATCCACAAAAACGCGTTTAAACTGCTTAGTAATGGCCTATCGGCTGAATACGCGTTACGGATTACGCCGGTTGTAAACGACGAACAGTATTTGCAATCGTCGTTACATTGGATATTCCCACAAGCCTACTACAGCGTTTACTTTTCAGCGCGGGCGTTCTTAGCCGCACAAGGGTTTTATTTAGCCAATGAAGACCAAATACGGCGTAAGGTTAACGCATTGGTTGTAGCTGGATATTACCCCAAGTCAATTAATTTTTATGGATATGGGGTAGTTAAACCGTTCCAGATTTGGCGAATAGATAACAATGCCGACAGCGCGGAGACATTAAACGACTTCGTAGCTGATACCCGACGAAAATCAGTAAAGAAACAATTTCAGGTTTACCAGACAAACCCGCGTATTGCCCTACGCAATCAATCGACCGGGCAAGTACTGGAAAACGTCAACAACGACCAATTACGGGTTATCTGCAAGGATTTAGGCTATACAACCTATTTCGACCTACTTTGTCGGCTTCGCATATCGTCAACGAATCGAGAAATAGAACGGTATATAACCGACACAATCGACGTTCGGGCTTTTCATCAATCATTGGTTAATATCGTTAACCACATTAACGGGATTCACGAAGCATATATAGCGTATGCGATTGGCTTAGACACGTATCGGGTTCTAATAAACGGTTTACCCAACTACCTACGCGAAGGGTTTGTACGTGATCGGCTTAATCAAATTGTCGAACCAACCGTAAAACCGCTTATGCCTAAGTTAGTCAATTACGGCCCGACGTTGGAACAAGATTTAGCCTGTTATAACTCAATTCACCCCCTACCCTCTATCCGTTAATCCAATGCCAAATTTAGAGCAAGTAACTACCCCTCATTTTTGGGTCTGCAAGTGCGAAGGCGATTTTATTAAACAGGACGCGGCAACTAAACATTGCCCGTCCTGTAACGAACACGCGGACAATTCACCAGACGCGCCCGTAGAATATGTAAACGCCTTTTACGGCGGGGCTAAAGTTTGCGAAAAGTGCGGCTCTACAGACGTTTTTAGTAGTCCGGGCGGCACTGGATACGGGGTTCATGGTGAACAGGATTTCCCCGGTTGGTATCACTGTAGAAATTGCGGACATAAAGACGAATACTAAAGCTATGGCAACTAAAAAACAAATACAGGAAAGTAACGCTATTTCTTTCGCTCAACTTCTGGAAGAATTGTTAGAGCATAACGATAAAGTAGAAGACGTTTACTATTCCGACCACATTGGCAATTGGTGTATAAAACTCAAAGACGGTGAAGCCGATGAATTTTGTACGTTTTCGGATTTATTGAACGAACATTTTAAAGACCTCTAATGAACCAAGTAATTAGCGAAGGCGACCGGGTACAAGTTACCCGAATTATTAAAGGTTACGAGCGCGGAAAATACAACGCTACGGTTTTAAATTGGACGCCCAACGGCTTATTAAAAGTCAAAAACGCCAACGACGGAACCGTTAAAAATGTAAGCAGTAACAACGTTAAAAAACGGGCAGATAAGCCTAAAACTTTATAACAAAATGAAACAACGAATTATAAAATTTAGAGCTTGGGATTTACATAGATGTACGATGAATTTTAATGTAATGGCGGGTAATAACGATGAAGCCGACATATTATATAAAGCCAATTTATTGTATATCCCTGCAAATGTTGCTCATAAAGAAAACGCGCTATCAGGCTGGTTAAATTCAGATAACCATTCTGCTATTCTAATGCAGTTTACTGGATTGATCGACAAAAACGGTAAAGAAATTTACGAGGGCGACATAAAAGCCGACCTAATAGATCGTCCAATGGGTGAAGGTCAGGACTTACATTATTTCGTTTGTGTTTATATAACTGAATGGTCGCGTTTTTCTTGGTTAATGTTGGACGAATACCGCCAATATACAGGCTTAGAACCCCGTCAGGATGATACGTTAGATTGGATTCTACAGGAAACCTACGGCGTATTTGCTGACGAAACCGACAAAACCGAAGTAATCGGTAATATCTACGAAAACCCTGAACTACTCAACCAATGACAGACGAAGCCTACCGCCAGTTACCCCGCTACTCGAATAGCGACCTATTAGAGTTGAGCCGGGTAATGTTACCCACGTTCGAGAAAAACAAGCCAATCGACCCCAAAACCGCGCTATTTGGGACGTTCTTTCACGCTATGATTCTCGAACCCGAAAAGGAATTAGATTGGAGCCTGATACACGTAAAAGAGCGTTATAAACTGATGCAAATGGTTGAAAATTTCGTTAAGAGTGTAGATGAATTTACTTTAGATTGTATCAAGCAAGGCAAATCCGAAGTTGTTAAGCTATGGGATTGTCCAATTACCGGATTACCGTTAAAGGCTAAGTTAGATAACGTTTTTGCAGGGACTAACTTACCGATACAAGGGCCGTTAATTATTGACCTTAAAACAACGTCCTATAGAAACCCACAAGATTTCTACGACAGTATTATCAAATACGGGTACGATAGGCAAGCCGCGTTTTATTTGGACTCGCTAGGCATTGAACGCAATTATAATTTTCGCTTTGTTTGCGTTCAAAAGAATAGCCCATTTACTGTTTTTGAAATCAATCTAGCGTTGTCTGCTGACCGTAAAAAGATCGTTGACGAAGGCCGCAAAAAAAATGCGTTTTGGTTGCGTAAAGCCGCCGAAGAAGCGAAGAAGCCGAACGGCTGGAAACCGAGTAGTTGGAGCCGCAAACCTGAGCTAGTCGCATAAGAATTGTCTTTTGGCTTTTGGTAATTGCCGCGTCGGTTGCAGTAATCAAACACACACAAACAAAACCGGGCTGTAAAGTCCGGTTTTATGGTTCAATTTTTATCAAAATCAAAAAATGACAAATTACCTGATTAGCGGGGCCAAAGTGGGCGCAATTGCCTTTATATTGGCCGTTATTATTTTCGTTTCTGTTGTTAGATTATTCGGCAACAAACAGGTTTGGGCTTCATTTATTGACGCATCGGAAACGGGTACTTTTGTACTAGGTAGCGCGTTTGCTGTTGTTGGTATTCTCAGTATTTTAACGGGCCTTATCATTCAACTTTTAAAATGAATACCGCTAGGACATTCCCTTATAGCAACACCCTTTGCATTCGGCAACTAATTGACGTAGAATTAGGCCTATTTTTGTTGAAACAAATAAATCCAGAATCGTGCGCCTTATCGTTGCCCGACATACTACAGCCGGAATACAAACAAGACTTATCGCCTAAACAGAGCCGGATTTTACATAGAGGTAGGATTTTATTATATCATTTCAGCAATAAAGAAGTTTGGCAAACACTTTTAGTCACTTATAGCACTTCGCCAAAAGAACGGTTAGTATTTGATATAAACCCGGATAGTTGGCAGTACTCCGAAAAATTCGCCCGGTTTTCGCGGAATAGAATTTCCGTATTACGTAGAATGCTGATCTAGTCAAACAAAAACGCCCGGCCAACGAACCGGGTGTTTTGCTGTCTATGCCTTACCTTTGCGAAATGAACTATTACAGTGATTGGCAGCTAGTCATCGAACCCCAATTTATCGGGCTTCGATTCTGTGTCCAGGTTGGCACAATCTACGAACGAGTAGGCCCGACCTATAACAAGGTTTTTCTGTTGCCGTTGAACTGATTTGACACTAAGTTTTACTATTGTTTTCCTGAAACCTACTAATATAGGCTTTAAACGACTACAAAACAGCTAGTTAAGGTAAACCACCGTAAAAAATAGCCGTTTGCAAGCACTTTTGTCTATCGCTTGTGTCGATGAATGCATAAACTTCCTGATGAATCGCGTCCGTCCGTCTGTTTCTCCTGCCCTAACCAACTCATCCTTAGCGCCCACAGATCCATCGTATTGGCTGTTGCTGATTGGTTTAGGATTACTGACGACCCTACTGGGCTGTGGAATTATCGGTGACTTTAGTCATCCTCTCTCCGATGGCAACGATACAGATCAGTTTGAATACGTAGGTTATTTCTTCACAAAGAACCTATCCTTCAATCCATTTCCGCACCTGAATCTGGTTAACACGCAAACGTTTTATCCATATGGTACAAATCAGGTTTTTCTGGATTGGGGGTTTGAGCGCGATTACTGGTATAGGGCCTGCTACCTACTCCTGGATGGACCGGGACCTTATCTTCAATCCTATTACTTATATACGCTTCTGACAGCGGCTATCGGTACGTTTCTGTTGCTGGAACCCCGATTTGGCCGATTGAAAAGCTTTGTTGCGGGGCTAATCGTATCAGTATTTAACTTTTACGCGATCTATAAATTCCCTGTTCACATGAACGTAGGGGTGGGCCACTGGACAACGCTGTGCATGGTAGCCACTTATCGGCTGCTGTACGATACGGTTGATCAAAAACCCGTTTCAGCCCCGTTTGTGTTAGTCTGGGTGTGGCTTCATGTGCAGGTGCTGAGCCAGGAACTCGGTTATGTAGCTGGCTTCTCCCTGACGTTCACAACGCTGGCTGCTCCATTCATCGCGCTGGCGTTATTCCGCAATACCCGACAATCCACAACACGACAAGGAAAGTCTATACGCTGGTTTACCCTCCTGACCAGCTATGTACAAGAACAGTGGCGTCATCACAAACTGGGTATTGTAGCCGGGTTGGTACTCATCGGCATCAGCCTTTATCTGTATTTACCGCTTACCTTACAGATCGCCTTTACAGCCTGGGAGTTCGACTTTACCGATGTACCTGAAATACGGGCCTGGTCGCATCCGCTCCGCTTATTCATCCCCCATTTACCGGGCTTACATACCTATGCTCAACCATACGATCAATGGCTTGAGGATGCGTACGAAAGCTACGGCCAGGGCAGTCCGGGGCTTTACCTGATTATAGCTGGAGGTATCGGTTTCTGGCAGATTCGACGGCGGGCTACGATCTGGCTACCTATTGTAGTTATGCTGGTTTTATGCCTGCTTTATCATCCAGTGCTCATTCCTACGTTGAAAATTTTCCCCTGGTTCAGCTTTAATCGACATGGCGGCAGAGCCAGCCTGATTTACCCCGTTCTCTTTTGCCTGCTGGCCCTACCTATCAAATGGCCCCATTACTTATCCAGACAACTGTTTCTTTTTCTGACAATTGCCTTGATGCTCATTGAATGGTTTACAGGCTATTATCCGCGCTTTCGATACCCAAGCCATGTTATTTCAGATCAGGTATTGCAGTACTGTAACGTGGTTCGTCGGCAACCAGGAGTAGCTGTACTCGACTGGCCTTTCTGTACCATAGGGGCCAATGGACCAGGTGGTCCCGAAGGGCTTTGCCCCTATTATGACCAGCAAAATGCCGTATTTACGTTCCGGCGATTTTACGATAAAAATGGTGTTGGGCAATATTTTGGCCGACTCCACCCCGATCAGATTCAGCCCTTACTTCGGGATGGCTGGCCCCGGCTCCTAACGCCAGGCCGACGATTTACCGAACAAGACTGGCAATTTCTCGATAATTTCCTCCAAAAGAACCATTTCGCCGGAATAAACCTATATCCTGACTTACTGACCTCTGATCAGGTTGCTCAATTCTACCAGCGATATGGAAACCCCATCGCTCGAACGCATTTTCCCGGTGCCGGGCAGGTTGTTTTTCTCCCCATTTTACCCAAAAAATAGTCTACTCAACAGCAAGAGTTGCAACGGCCATTTCGTTTTATACGTATAACCAATAAAGTGGATTTGACGCCCAACGCATCGTTCACGTACAACCGCAGCGATTCTTCTATTTCTATGGCCTAACGTTCTACGATTCAGCTTTTTCCTAATCTATTTTCGTACGTACGTTATGCGACGTTTTTTCCCGTTCGCGACACTTATCCACGTCGCCGTAACCGGTATCGGTTTGTTTGGTTGTCAGGCTGATAGTAGTGTAGAGCCTACCAGTATCTCGGCCGACTGTCTGGTAAAAGCCTCTTCCAATAGCGGGGTTGCCATAGCAGGTTCATACATTGTTACCTATCAGCCCACTCAAACGCTGTCAGGGGTGTCGGGGGCCAGAGTAGCAGCAACCGAAGCTCGCTTCGAACAACTCCTGGCCGATTATCAGATTGCCGATACACAGGCCGATCTTTTAGTATCTGGCGAACAAACCAGCTTTCTGGCCCACCTTACCGAGAACGAATCCGAGCAATTACGCCAGGACCCCGATGTACTGCTGGTAGAACCCGACCGGATTATGTCGATCTGTAGTTGTGTGGATGTAGCCACTACGTCGACATTATCCTGGAATATCAAACAGACGGGTTACGGTCGGGGCGATTTACAAACCGGCAAAACCGTCTGGATTATCGACACCGGCATCGACCTCGACCATCCCGATCTGAATGTAGATGTCAGTCGAAGCAAATCCTTCGTTAGCGGCAATACCTCTGCCGATGACGAAAATGGACATGGCACGCATGTAGCGGGTATCATCGGTGCTAAAAACAACAGCATTGGCGTAACGGGTATTGCTTCTGGCGCTACACTGGTTTCGCTTCGTGTGTTGGATGATGACGGTGAAGGGCGGCTCTCCGGCATTATTCAGGCTATCAATTACGTAGCACAAAATGGGAAGTCGGGCGATGTGGTCAATCTGAGTCTGGGCGGAGAAAGTACGTCATCGACACTCGATGCAGCCATAACCCGAGCGGCTAATCTGGGCATTCTCTTTGCTATAGCGGCTGGCAACGACGGCAAAGATGCCAATAATTACTCACCGTCGCGGGTTAATCACGCCAATGTATTTACGGTGTCGGCGATGGACAGTAAAAATCAGTTTGCTTCCTTCTCGAATTTTGGCACCAGCGTAGATGTCTGCGCCTACGGGGTACGAATCACATCTACATATAAAAATGCGGCTTATGCTACGTTAAGTGGTACATCCATGGCTGCTCCACACGTAGCGGGCTTACTGTATATTCGGGGGGCTAACCTGCCTACTCACGGCACCGTTACGGGTGATCCAGACGGAAAAGCTGACCCAATGGCGGGGGAAGGCAACTAATGTGCGAAAGGCTCTCTACATCCATCTGGGATACGGTATTCAGCTAAAAAGAAAACGATTAGGCACCACTCTTGACGACGTCTAATCGTTTTCTTGCAACTTTCCGCATTCATACCGTATCTTTGTGGCACTTTCAAGTCTTGTCTGACGTTACAAACTCGAAAATCAATTGGAACAAGCGGCACGTGGATGTGCCGTTTTTCATAAATACATTACTCCATTAATTCGATAGGTTTTATACTGTATGAGCCAACCCCTAGCCCCCACGCCTGATGCGGCAGGTAATTCAATTACATTAACAGGCCCAGAAATCGACCTTAATGGACTTACGATTACGTTAAAAGGAACTAACGCTGCCAGACAGGCGGAGGTATTGCGAGCAGCCTATCCAACGGCTACTATTGAAACCGGCAGCTCACAACCCCTGCTTCGGCGTCGGAACCGAACCGAAATCGCTATTTATGTTTTTGCAGCACTTGCCCTGATGATTGTCGGGCATTTGCTCTTTAGCTATTTCACCCTCGACCGGCTCACGATCATTGCCGACACTATTCATGTTACACCCGACATTTTCTATTTCATTATGGCCGGTTTTGTGGCCCAAATGATTGATGGAGCCCTAGGCATGGCGTATGGCGTAACGGCTACAACGTTTTTGACCAGTGTAGGAATCAGTCCGGTTTTTGCTACGGCCAGTGTACACAGCTCTGAGATTTTCACCAGTGGTGTGTCGGGCTATATGCACCTTAAGTTCGGGAATGTGAATAGCCGCTTGTTCAAAGTCGTCCTGATTCCAGGAGTTATAGGTGCGGCTTTAGGCGCGTTTCTCATTACGAAACTGGCCGATATGGAACTGGTAGCCAACTACTTAAGTCCTGCTATTTCCGTTTACACGGCTATTCTTGGTATTTTGATTCTCAAAAAGGCCCTCGTTAAACGTCAGAAGAAAAAGCCGGTTCGTCAGATTGGATTGCTGGCCTGGTTCGGTGGGTTTGTCGATGCCATTGGTGGTGGAGGCTGGGGCCCTATCGTCAACTCGACACTTATTGCCGCTGGTCGTCATCCGCGTTATACTATTGGGTCAGTCAATCTGGCGGAGTTCTTTGTCTCGTTTGCCTCGTCGGTTGTCTTCGCCCTATACGCAGGTCTCGATAATTACGGACTGGTTATTATCGGTCTAATTCTTGGCGGTATGATTGCCGCTCCGATTGCCGCCCGGCTGGCACAAAAACTACCTGTTAAAACTATGATGATATTGGTAGGGATTGTTATCATCATCGTAAGTTTGCGGAAAATCATTAAGTTTTTCTGATAGGATTAACTGGGGCTACAGGATTTAGGCGTAAAAGCAGACTTGTACAACCTGTTAATACTGTCGAAATAAGTCTATGAAAAAACAAACCAAAGCCATTCGCATCCAAACGGCCAAATCGCTGAACCGCGAACACTCTGTCCCGTTATACCTCACATCGAGCTTTGCCTTTGACAGTGCTGAGCAGGGCAAAGCGCTATTCGATGAAACCGAAGAAGGCAACATTTACTCACGCTTCTCGAACCCGAACGTTTCGGAATTTGTGGAGAAGGTATGTATGCTAGAAAATGCTGAAGATGGTATTGCAACGGGGACGGGAATGGCTGCGGTTTTTGCCAGTATGGCAGGTTTGTTGAAATCGGGCGATCATATTGTAGCCTGCCGGGCGTTGTTCGGTTCAGCCCATCAGATCATCACGCAGATTCTGAGTAAGTGGGGAATTACCCATACGTATGTAGATGCCACCGCTACTGAAGCCGACTGGGAAGCCGCCATTCAGCCAACAACCGGAACGCCAGCCGCAAAAATGGTGTATCTGGAAACCCCATCGAACCCCGGCCTGGAACTGGTGGATCTGGAAATGTTGGCCCGTCTGAAAGCGAAATACGGCTTCATCCTGAACGTCGATAACTGTTTTGCGACACCCATCCTGCAAACTCCACTCGATTATGGTGCTGATCTGTCCATACATTCAGCGACAAAATATATGGATGGACAGGGTCGTGTGTTAGGAGGTATTGTAGTGGGTCGGGCCGATCTGATACAACCTATCCGTTTCTTTGCCCGTCATACAGGACCTTCGCTTTCTCCCTTTAATGCGTGGGTGTTATCAAAGAGTCTGGAAACGCTGGATCTGCGCATGGAACGGCACTGTCGCAATGCCTTACAACTGGCCGAAGCCCTGGAAAGTCATCCTGATGTCGACCGTGTGCTCTACCCATTTTTGCCATCGCATCCACAGTATGACCTGGCGAAGAAACAGATGAGTGCGGGTGGTGCCATTGTTACGATTGAACTCGAAGGTGGTTTTGAGCGGGTAAAAGCCTTTTACGATGCCTTAACCATTCCTACGCTTTCGTCTAACCTGGGGGATTCGCGTACGATTGTGACCAACCCGAACACGACTACGCACGCCAAACTGAAGCCAGAGGAAAAAGCGGCATTAGGCATCACGCCCGGTCTGATTCGGGTTTCTGTAGGTCTGGAAGCCATTGAAGACCTGATCGACGATTTTGCCCAGGCTGCCACAAAGTCGGCTGAGGTACTCAAAGAGAAAGTAGCCTGATGCAGGGCCATGTTTTTTATATATAGTCACTCGTATGATTGCTGAACCTACCTCACACACGCTCGAAAGTCTTAGCGAGCGATTGCTCGGCCTGAGCAATGTGGAAGCTATACGGACACTGGCCGAACTATTCCCTGGCCAGATCGTCTTTTCGACCAGCCTCGGCTATGAGGATCAGGTTATTACCGACCTGATTGCCTCAAACGATATACCAGTTCGTATTTTCACACTCGATACGGGCCGGATGTTTTCTGAAACGTATTCAGTTTGGAAAAAAACCAACGACCGGTACGGGATCAACATCGAAACATACTATCCTCAGGCCGATGCTGTTGAAAAGCTGATGACTGGTAAAGGGCCTTACAGCATGTATGAGTCAGTCGAAAACCGGAAAGAGTGTTGCGGAATTCGTAAAGTTGAGCCACTGAACCGGGCGTTGAAAGGTCAGAAAATATGGATTACGGGTATACGCGCCGAGCAATCGGCCAACCGCCAGGACATGACCCAACTCGAATGGGACGAAGCTCATCAGCTTTTCAAATTCCATCCGCTAATGGACTGGACATTTGATCAGGTAAAGCAATATGTAAAAGAGCATAACGTCCCCTACAACCCCCTTCACGACCGGGGCTTTGTCAGTATTGGTTGTCAGCCCTGCACCCGGGCCATTCAGGAAGGAGAAGATTTCCGGGCGGGACGCTGGTGGTGGGAGGATAACTCCAAGAAAGAATGCGGTTTACATACGCACGAAGAAGTGTTTAAAGCTTAATGATTGAAGGATAGAATGATTGATTTGTTGACTTATTCAATCATTCTATCCTTCAACAAGTCAATCCTTGAAATGAAACTCGATTATTTAGATCAGCTTGAATCGGAAGCCATCCACATTATGCGGGAGGTAGCGGGGCAGTTTGAACGTCCGGCCCTTCTTTTTTCGGGTGGTAAGGATTCCATTACGCTGGTGCATCTGGCTTTGAAAGCGTTCCGGCCGGGTAAATTTCCATTCCCACTGCTTCACGTCGATACGGGTCACAACTTCCAGGAAGCACTCGACTTCCGGGATAATCTGGCCGAACGGATTGGTGAAAAACTCATCGTCCGGTATGTAGAAGACACCATCCGCGAAAAGAAACTCAAAGAACCAACCGGACGCAATGCAACCCGCAACGGTCTGCAAACCTTTACGTTGCTCGATGCCATCGAAGAATTTGAGTTCGATGCCTGCATCGGTGGAGCTCGTCGGGATGAAGAGAAAGCACGGGCCAAAGAACGGGTGTTTTCAGTACGGGATGAATTTGGCTCCTGGGACCCCAAACGCCAACGCCCCGAACTTTGGAACCTTTACAACGGCCGGATTCATAAAGGTGAGAACGTCCGCGTATTCCCCATTTCGAACTGGACCGAACTCGACGTATGGAATTATATCCGTCGGGAAAAAATCGAATTGCCGAGCATCTATTTTGCGCATGAACGCGAACTACTCGTGCGGGATGGCAAACTGATGGCTACGGCGG
>Ga0209933_1000766_pt1 | contig 46892 bp, 41 predicted proteins | sample ThiBiot_300_biof_FD_183944 | JGI IMG/M metagenome (GOLD analysis project Ga0209933, IMG submission 183944) | Wastewater bioreactor microbial communities from Cape Town, South Africa - Thiocy_cont_300_biof (SPAdes) | ecosystem: Engineered > Bioremediation > Thiocyanate > Unclassified | place...
GCGACATTGCGGTCGGTGCCGTAATGCATATGCGCGTCGATGACTCTCACGACGGGAGTTCCTTTCCGAAGGCGGCGCGGTAGCGGTCCGCGGCGGCGGTGAAGCTCGGGAGGTTGGTCTGGCAGCCCCAGGCCTCGACGACGAAGCTGGCGACCGCTGCGGCGAAGCCGCCAACGACCGGGATCGGCCAGCCCTTCAGCCAGGCTGCGAGGCTCGCGGCGACGAACGAGTCGCCCGCGCCGGTCGAGTCGACGAAGCGGGCGGCGGTGACGGCGGGCACATGCGTCTCGCCCTCTGCGGTGAACCAGCGGCTGCCGGTATCGCCGCCGGTGACGACGACGAGGCGCGGTCCATGCGCGAGTATGCCGGCGGGACTTGCGCAGCCGAGCGACGCCATCAGCGCCGCGCTCTCGCCGCGCGACAGGAAGAGAAGATCGCAGGCAGCGAGGAAGCGGCCGGCCTTGTCGCCGGCGGTGGCGACCATGCCGTTGATGGCGGTGGTGAGCCCCGCCGCCTTCGCATGCTCGATGGCGGCGAGCGTGTAGGGGCTGAAGGCCTCGCTGACGACGAGCGCGCGGGCGCGGCCAATCTCGGCGAGGGGCGCCTGCCACTCGTCCTGGTGCTCGGCAACGCCGAGATGCGAGACGCAGAAGCCGCGATTTTGGGCATCGAAGAAGTTGAAGCTGTGGCCTGACCGCGCGCCGGGAATGAGCGCCGTGCCGGCGAGATCGACGCCGAGCGCCTCGAGATGGGCGGCATAGCCGGAGGCGACGAAGTCGTCGCCGACCACCATGCCGAGGCCCGTCCTGCAGCCGAGCTTGGCGGCGACCGCCGCGATATTGGCGCTGCAATCGCCGAAATGGACCTTCTCCATCTCCTCGATCGGCATCGAAAGCGGCAGCGTCTCGCCTTCCTGCGGCAACCGCTCCATGCGCAGGAGATGGTCGAAGATCGTCCAGGAACCGATCGAATAGAGGTCGAGGCTCATTTCACCGCTCCGAGCGTGAGGCCGCGCGTGATCTGGCGCTGGAAGAGGATGGCCGCGACCATGCCGGGAAGTGCCGAGACCATGGCCGAGGCGGCCATGAGGCCCCATTTGATCTGGTCGAAGGTCATGGATTGCAGGATGCCCATGGTCACGGGCCGGGTGGCACCGCCGGCCAGCACCAGGCCGAAGATCAGGTTGTTCCACGAGAAGATGAAGGCGATGATCATCGCGCTGGCGATGCCCGGCCTTGCGATCGGCACGACGATCGAGACGAGGATGCGCAGCACATTGGCGCCGTCGACGCGCGCCGCCTCCTCGATCTCCTGCGGGATGTCGCGGAAGAACGAGGCGAGGATCAGCACCGAGAGCGGCAGCGTGATCAGCTGGTGCACCAGGATCATGCCGGCATAGGTGTCGTAGAGGCCGGTGCGCGTGTAGATCACGTAGAGCGGCAGGATGATCGAGAGCTCGGGCGCGAAGCGGAAGGAGAGGAACGTGAACTGGATGTTCCGCGCCCCGCCAGTCCGCCGCCGCGCCAGCGCGTAGGCCGCCGGAACCGCGAGCACGATCGAAACCAGCACCGCGCCGCCTGAGATGATCACCGAATTCATGAGGAAGCGCAGCAGGTCGGGAATCTCGCCGGCCGCCCGCTCCGCCTCGCCGCCGAACAGCACCTCGACATAGTTTTCCAGCGTCGGGGTGAAGAGGAAGCGCGGCGGATAGGCGATGATGTCGCCGAAGCTCTTCAGCGACATCAGGAAGATCCAGACGATCGGGAAGAGCACGAAGAAGGCGAAGGCGAGGTAACCGAGCGCGAGCAGCGCATGGCCGCGAAGCGCGCGGAGGCTCCAGTCAGCGGGCATAGCGGCGCGCCTCCTGCCTCTGCCAGAGGGCGAGCAGCGTGCCCGAGATCGCGTAGCAGAGCGCCCACAGCACGAAGACGATCGCCATCGCGCGGCCGAGATTCGACCAGCGATACGCCTCCTCATAGGCCATGACATGCAGCGTGCGGGTCGCGTTGAGCGGGCCGCCACGTGTGGTCGCATAGATGATCTCCAGCGACTTCAGCGCGTCGGATACGCGGAAGAGGGCGACGAGCAGCACATAGGGGCCAAGCAGCGGCAGCTTGATGCGCCGCACGATCTGCCAGGGCGAGGCGCCGTCGACCCGCGCGGCCTCGGTGAGCTCGACCGAGATCGACTGGAGCCCGGCGAGCAGGATGATGGCGGCGAGCGGGGTGAACAGCCAGGTGTCGATCAGCACCACGGAGATCATCGCCGTCGCGGGATTGGCGAGCCAGGGCTGCGGATCGATGCCGAGAAGGGAGAGAAGGTAGTTCAGCACGCCCTGCTGCGGCTGCATCATCGTCTTCCACATCAGGCCGGCGACGACCGGCGGTATCAGTAGTGGCAGCACCAGCACCGAGCGGAAGAAGGACTGCAGGCGGCCGGGAATGTCGAGGAGCAGCGCGAAGGCGAGGCCGAGCGGGAGCTGGATGGCGACGACGAGGGCCGTGTAGGTCAGCGTGTTGCCGAGCGCCGTCCAGAACAGCGGCGTCCCGGCGAGGCGGACGAAATTGCCGAAGCCGACGAAGCGCGTGCCGCCCGCGGCATAGAGCTTCTGGTCCGTGAGGCTCGTATAGAGCCCCGACAGGAACGGATAGAGCGACAGGAACAGGAGGATCAGGGCCGGCGCCAGCAGGAGAAGGAAGGTGCCTCGGGCGAGGCCGTTCTCCGAGGCGTCTTGGCGGCGCGGGGGCATGGGGAGGCTCATCTGCGTCGGCGGCGAGTGGACGGCGGCGTGGGCACCGCCGTCCCTCTTCTCGTCGTCAGGGTGCGATCATCGCCTGGATGTCGTCCTGAGCGGCGCAAAGATTGGTCTTCACATCACCCTGGCCGAAATAGGACTGCTGGATGGCTTCGGCCCAGCGGTCGAGCATGCGGGTGAGTTCGGGATGCGGCGGGAAGCGGAGGGCGGCCACCTCGGCTTCGGTCTTGGCGGCGGCGACATACTGGCCGGGAGTCTCACCCCAGCTCTCCATCAGCGCCGTGACCTTCGGATCGTCCCAGACGGAGGTGCGCACCGGGTTCATGTTGCCGGCGAGCGCGGTCTTGACCGATATGTCCTTCGAGGTGACCCATTCGAGGAACAGCCAGGCGGCGGTCTTGTTCTTGGCCGCCGAATTCATCGACAGCGACCAGATCCACGCCGCGGCGGCGCGCTTGCCATCGGGGCCGAGCGGCGTCGGGGCATAGCCGACATCGTCGGAAATGCTCGACTGCTTGGGGTCCTCATAGACCGGCGCAAACAGGTTCGCCTCGTTGAAGGACATGACATACTGGCCCGAGGCGAAACCCTGCATCGCCTGGTCCCAGGTGAAGGCGCCTGCGTCGGGCGGCGAGGCCTTCTTGATCAGCGTGATGAAATCCTCGGTCGCCTGGATGCTCGCCGGCGAGCAGACCTGCAGCTTGCCATCGGCGTCCAGCATCTCGACGCCATAGGACTGCAGCATGGTGCCGAAGGTGAGGTAAGGCAGGTCCCAATAATGGTCGAAACGGGTGATGATGCCGTTGACCGGGCCGTTGGGACCATCGGTCTTCAGCTTGTCGGCCATCGCCAGCAAGTCGGCATAGGTCTTCGGGACTTCGAGGCCGAGCTTCTTCATGAGGCTCGGGCGATAGGCGAGCTGGTAGCTCTCGAAGTTGATCGGCAGCGCCCACAGCTTGCCCTCGCCGACGCCCTTCAGCGGTTCCAGCGTCCAGCGGCCGGAGGCGAGCACGCCGGGGATGAAGTCCGCGAGGTCGTAGTCGGCGGCGGTCAGCTTGGTGTCGGCGATATAGTCGTCGAGCGGCTCCAGCCAGCCACCCGTCGCATACTGCCAGTTGTTCAGCGGCGAGGTCATGAAGACGTCGTAGCTGCCGGTCTTGGAAGAGAGATCGGCCAGCAGCTTCTCGAAGCCCGGCTGTTCGGCGAGTTCCTCGAAGGTGACCTTGATACCCGTCTTTTCGGTGAATTCGGGAAGCAGCGGCTTCAGGCTGTCGACGAAGGGATGCGAGATCAGAAGAAGATTGATCGTGCTGCCTTCGGCGGCGCGCCAGTTGACCTCGGCGGCGGCGGGGAGAGGCGCGAGCGCGGTGGAGGCCGCGAGCGTCGCGGCGAACAGCCCGGCCGCGAAAAGGTTGGGGCGAGGCGCCCCGGCGTTCAGTGGCATGGAAGGACCCTTCTGGAACGAGGTTCTCATGCGGCGCACCGCCGGGCTTCACGCCTCATGTCGGCAGCCGGTCTTGTCCGGTCATCAACCCGCCCGATCGCGGGCTTGCACTTTCGTGCGACGTTGGCACAAATGAGTGCACCACGCTGTCGCCGACCCGTCAACACCTTTGTGCGGCGACTGCACGAAAGTTCGTTTGCAGCGAGTTCCCCGATGGCGCAGTCCGAAGAAGACTTCCTGGTACAGCTGGCCTGGCTCTACTACGTGGCCAATCTCAACCAGGAAGAGATCGCCGCGCGGCTCGGGGTCTCGCGCTTCAAGATCAACCGCCTCCTGGCCCGGGCGCGCGAAACCGGCATCGTCCGCATCTCGATCGACCATGCGACGGTGGCGACGCTCGAACTCGGCGAGGCGATCGCGCGGCGGTTCGGGCTCATCGAATGCATCGTGACGCCGCCGACCGGACCGCTCGGCGATCCCGCGAGCGAGGAGGCGGCCGCGCGGCGGGCCGTCGGCATTGCCGCCGCCGCCTTCCTTACCCGCCGGCTGGAGGAGGCGGACCGGTTGGTGGTCGGGCTCGCCTGGGGCCGGACGATCGCCGCCCTGGTCGAGGCGATGCCGAGCCTCAAAAAGGCGGAGGCGCGGTTCGTGTCGCTGATGGGATCGCTGTCGCGGACGGCGCGCACCAATCCGTTCGACTGCGTGCAGGCGCTGGCGCAGCGCTGCGGCGGCGAGGCCTATCTGCTGCCGGCGCCCTTCATCGCCGACAGCGAGGCGGATTACGACGTCATCATGAGCCAGAAGCTGGTGCAGGAGAGCCTGGCTCTGGCGCGCCAGTCCGACCTTATCGTGGCGAGCTTCGGCGATGCGTCCGAGAACTCGTTCATCTCGACCTATGACCTCGTCCATCGCGAGGAGATCGAGCAGCTGACGCGCGACGGGGCGGTGGCCGACATGCTCGGCAAGTTCTTCGATCGCGAAGGCCGCATCGTCGACAGCCCGCTCAACCGCCGCACGCCCGGCATCGGCGCCGACGACATGCGGGCGCGCGAGATCGTTCTCCTGGGGGCCGGTCGCGGCAAGGGCGAGGCGCTCGCCGCGCTGCTCCGCTCGGGCCTCGTCACCCGCCTGATCGTCGACGGCGATCTCGCGGAGGCGGTCGCCGCGCTCGAGTGAACGCGGCGACGCCCGCTCAGATCACCTCGAGATAGTCGCGATCCGGCAGCGCCGGGAAGGGCGCATGCGGCAGCGTCTGGTACCAGAAGGCGACCGACGCGATGTCGTCCTGCAGCGGCAGGTAGCGGCGATCCTTCTTCTCGGTGCGCCAGCCGAGCGCCTGGATGGTGACGCGGAGATCCTCGTTGAAGCGGATCGGGTCCATGACGTGCCAGCGATACATGCCGAAGCGCTGTTGCGAGCGATAGGTCCCGTCGGGGCGCAGCACCTGCGGCAAGCCGGCATAGGCGGTGGTGAACTCGCGATAGGCGCTTGTCATGGTGGGGTCGATGACGCCGCCGTCGAAATTATAGGCGCCGCAGAAATAGTCCTCGGTGCCGGTGCCGCAGATCGTCGGGTAGTCGCGGTCGCCGTCCATGAAGAACTTGATCTCGCCCTCGCCCCACCAGCCGGCATTGTTCACGCCCCAGGCCATATAGGTGCCGACATACTGGCCGCGGCCCTTCACGCCTTCGAGGATCGTGTAGTCCGTGCCGAAGGGCAGCGGATTGGTACGGCGGAACTGGGCGTGGAAATAGGCGACGTCGTCCGGCACCTCGGTCAGCGTGTAGTTGATCTGGTAGTAGACGATGGCGTGATCGTCGGGATCGCGGTTTTCCAGCGTGATCCGGCAATGGCGACGGAAGGGCATCTCCCAGTAGCAGTTGAAGGCGCGGCCGGGATTGACGCAGACGGCCAGCGAGGACACCTGCGCATACTGGTTCCAGCCCGAGCAGAAGAAGTCGCCGAGCGGCGCCTCGACGGACGGATTCTCCTGGCCGTCCCAGTAGATGCGCAGGATCAGGTCGCGCCAGCGCACGTTGGCCGGGGTGAGCCAGATCTGCTGGATGGCGCCCGATCCCTCGATCTCGGCAATGGTCCGAAGCTCGCCCGCTTCCATGCGGATCGAGGGCGAGACCTTCCAGCCGCGGCCCGAGCCGTCGGCGCCGAGGCCGCGCGCGCAGGAGGCGCCGGTGCCTTCGGTCGCCATCCCGCCCTTGCCTTTGGCGCCGTCGAAATTCTCGGGGCTGATGGAGCGGGTTACGGCGCGCGACAGCCGCGCCAGGTTGCCCATATGCATGCCGAGGCCGGAGAATTCAGCCATGAAGATACCTCCCGAAGTGAAGTGACGACAGCGCGAGCGGCGCCTATTTGAGGCCGCTCGTCTTGATGGATTCCATGATCTGGCGCTGGAAGATGATGAAGACGATCACGGTGGGCAGCGCCACGACCGTCGATGCGGCCATGATGTAGTTCCAGGACGCCGTGTACTGTCCCTGGAAGCTCGCCACCGCGACCTGCACGACCCGAAGGTTCTCGTCGCTGGTGATGGTGAGCGGCCAGAGAAAGGCGTTCCAGTTGGCGAGGAAGAAGAGGATCGCCAGCGCCGCCAGCATCGGGCGCGACAGCGGCAGGATGATCGACCAGTAGATGCGCCAGTAGCCGGCGCCGTCGATCACCGCCGCCTCCTCGATTTCGCGCGGGACGTTCAGATAGAACTGGCGCAGCAGGAAGATGCCGAAGGCGTTGAAGATCGAGGGGATGATCAGCCCGGCATAGGAATTGAGCAGCCCCAGCGCCTTCACGAGGATGAAGAGCGGCACGATGATGACCGGCAGCGAAACCAGGAATGTCGAGAACATCGCAAGGAAGATCGCGTCGCGACCGGGAAAACGCAGACGCGCCAGCGCATAGCCGGCCATGGAATGAAAGAACAGCGCGACGATCGTCACCGTGGCGGCGACGAAGAAGGTGTTCCAGAGATAGCGCAGGAAGTTCACCTGCGTGAACACATAGGTGAGATTGTCGAGCGTCGGCTTCTCCGGAATGAGATTCATCGTGAAGATCTCATTCTGGTTCTTGAAGGTCACCGACAGCATGAAGAGCAGCGGCGCGACAGTCGCCAGCGCGAGCACGAGCTTCGCCAGCGCGAGCACGGCCGGAACGGCGCGGTAGAGCGATGGCGGCTCGCCGGCGGTCGCGCGGGGGAGGGCGGCGTCAGTCATAGTTGAACCGTCCTCCGCGCGTCAGCACGAACAGAAGCAGCGTCATCGCCATCAGGAGAAGTACCAGGAAAGAAGCCATTGCAGCGGCGTAGCCGTATTCGTTGTACTGGAAGGCCTGCTGGTAGATGTAATAGATGGCGAGCGAGGTCGAATTGGCCGGGCCGCCCTTGGTCATCACATAGATGAGGTCGAAGGCCTGGCCGCCGGCGACTGCGGCGACGGTCGAGACAAGCAGGACGAAGAAGCTCGTGGGCCTGAGCAGCGGCAGCGTGATGTGGCGGAGCTGCGCGAAATAGCCGGCGCCGTCCATGCGCGCCGCCTCGTAATATTCCCTGGGGATGTCCTGCAGGCCGCCGAGGAAGATGAGCATGTAGAAGCCCATCAGGAACCAGACGCTGACCACCACCACCGAGACCAGCGCGAGGTCTGGATCACCGAGCCAGGAAAGGCCGCCGAGGCCGAGGAAGCCGGTCATCTTCGGCACTAAGCCGATCTTGTCGACGAGCAGCACCTGCCAGACGAGCGCCACGACGACGAGGCTCACCATCTGCGGCAGGAAGAACATCGAGCGGATGACGGCGTTGAGCACCGATCCCTTCTGCACCATGAGCGCCAGCGCCAGCCCGACGACATAGAGGCTCGGCACCAGCATCAGGACATAGGCGAGCGTGACCTTGAGGCTCTGCAGGAAGAGCGGGTCGACGAACATGCGCCGATAATTGGCGAGGCCCGAGAACTGGAAGCCGCCAAACCCGTCGAGCGTGAAGAAGCCGAGGCCGAGCGCAAGCAGCATCGGCAGGCCGGCGAAGACGAAGAGCCCGATCGCGTCGGGCGCGACGAACAGATAGCCGGCTATCCATTCGCGGTGCCGGGCGGAGAAGCGGAAACCGGCGGCCTTGCGGGCCGCCGGGGTGGATGATGGACGTGACATCGCCTCGGACATTGCGGACGCTGACCCGATCAGAGGATCGGGGCGCCGGAATAGCCCGCGAGGAAGCCGTCGAGCTGCGCGGAGGCCTGCTCGGCCACTTTGGCCGGGTCCTGGCCGTTGAGCTGCGTCGCCTGGATCGCGTCGGAGATGATCTTGTAGACCTGCGGCGGCACGCGGGGCTCGGCGCGGGTGCCGGGATAGATCTCCTGGCTGAACACCTTCATCATGCCCTCGTTGAAGGCGGCAGCGCCCTTCTCCAGCGCCGACTGGCGCGGCGGCATGTCGCTCTTGGCGACCGTGCACCAGTCGACGACGCGCTGGATCGAATCCGGCGCCATCGAACCGAGCGCCCAGGCGCAGAACTTCGAGGCCGCTTCCACCTGCTTGCCGCGGGCATTGGCGACGAAGGCCCAGCCGCCGCCGACCGTCACATACTTGCCGCCGGCCGGCTGGGGCAGCTTGAAGATGCCGTATTTGAAGTCGGGCGCGCCCTCGCGCAGCGCGGCGATCGCCCAGATGCCGACATTCTGCATCGCGCAATAGCCGGAGCCGAGATTGGGCACGACGTCCCAGCCGCCGCCGCCGAGCGGCTTGCGCGGCGCGGCGCCGGAATTGACCGCGTCCTGCCAGAGCTTCAGCGCCTGCACTGTGCCAGGCGAATTGAACGCGCTCTTGCCCTCAGCGGTCTGGAAGTCTCCGCCGCCCTGCCACATGAAGGGATACCAGGTGAAGTTCTGGTAATAGCCGGGCTGGGTCTCGAACAGGACGCCGAAGCGATCGCTCGTCGTCAGCTTCTTCGCGACTTCAAGCAGCTGGTCCCAGGTCTTGGGGACGTCGTTCTCGTTGAGGCCGGCATCCTCGAAGGCCTTGATGCTGTAATACATCGCCATCGGCTCGACTTCCATGGGAATGCCATAGATCTTGCCGTCGACCTTGCGGTTGGCGATGACGCTTTCGGGGAAGTCCTTCTGCGCCGCCTCGTCGATATAGGGCGTCAGGTCGGCGAGCACGCCGCCATTGTAATAGCGGAGGAAATCGCCGGGCGAGATGATGAAGAGGTCGGGCCCGCCGCCGGACGCGAACGCCGTCTGCAGCTTCGAGCCGTTCATGTACTCGTTGTTGGGCACATAGACGAGCTCGACCTTGACCTCGTTCTGATCGTTCCAGGACTTCACCATCTGCTCGAACCACGTGACCTGTGATCCGACGGTGCCGCCCGGGGCATAGAACTGCCAGAACTTCAGCGTCTCGGCGGCATAGGCGCGCGAGACATAAGGAGCCGAGAGCGCGGCACCGCCGATGAGCGCAGCGCCGCCGGCGAGCACCGAGCGGCGGGTCGGCAGCAGGAACCGGCTGGATCCGGCATTGGCGGAGCCGGTGATGCGAGGCATAGCGTCGTTGGACAAGGCGTCATTCCTCCATGGGGCCGCCGGTTCTTGTGCCGGTCGTGCCAAGGCTGAAACATTTCAGGCGAAACTAGGTCAGAAGGGCTTTCCTATTTCCGGTCGCTTGGCAATCATACGACTTTTCATGGCATTAGGATGGGGCGAGCCCTTCCGAAACGTTTCAGTGATGTCTATCATGACCGCCCGAAGCTGACAAGGAGTGACCGTCAATTGACGACCCTGCGCGACGTCGCCCGCCATGCTGGCGTGTCGATCGGTTCCGTATCCACCGTGCTCAACAACACCGCGCCGGTCAGCCCGGCGCTGAAGGCCAAGGTGCTGAAGGCGGTCGAGGAGCTCGGCTATGTGCCGGACGCGGTGGCGCGCAGCCTGAAGACGGGGCGCTCCCGTACGATCGGGCTCATCGTTCCGGACATCACCAATCCGCATTTCTCGGCCGTCGCCAGCGCGATCGAGATCGCCTGCGACGCGAGCGGCTATGCGCTCCTCCTCTGCAACACCACCGACAGCCCGGCAAAGGAGCTTCGCGATCTGCATCTCATGCGGCGGCAGCGTGTCGACGGGGTCATCCTCGTGCCGAGCGGATCGGGCGAGGCCTATGTCGCGGAGCTGAAGCGGGCGGCCACCATGCCGGTGGTGCTCATCGACCGCACGCTGGAGGGTTTCGACGCCGATGCCGTCGTGCTCGACAACCGCGCCGCGAGTTATGGCATCGTCGATTATCTGGTCCGGGCGGGGCACCGGCGGATCGGGATCGTCGCCGGTCCGACCTCGATGTCGATCGCAGAGGAGCGCCTCGCCGGATACCGGCAGGCGCTCGAAGAGCACGCGATCGATTATATCGAGGATCTGGTGGCCCGCGGGGCGTATCAGCCGGAGCCCGACTATCGCGCCACGGCGAGCCTGCTCGCGCGGCGGCCCCGACCGACCGCCATCGTGTCGACCAGCAACCACACGATGATCGGCGTGATGAAGGCGCTGGCCGACCAGGGTTTCCGCTGCCCGGAGGACATGTCGGTCGCCTCGATCGACGACGTCGTATGGGCGACGGCCTTCTCGCCCAAGATGACGGTGATGGCGCAGCCGATCGTCGAGATGACGGAGCTGGCGGCGTCGCGGCTGTTCGGCCGTCTCGCCGGGACCATGACCGGCCCCGGCACGGTTCTCGTGGCTCAGCCCGCGCTGAAAGTGAGGGACTCGACGCGCCCACTGACGGGGTGACTCGGCTGAGCCAGTTTGAGTATTAATAGGTCAAGAAGTTGTTATCGATACGTCAATTTCATGTATTATTGCGTGCTTTCAGGAAATGTTGCATGGCAACATAAGATGTGCATCGCAACATGTATCGTTTTCCCGGAGAGCTTGATTCTGGATGAGTGTAGGTTCCGTGGAATCTTGGGACGCTCCCTCCGGCGATCTTCCATCCCCCATTCGGACGATAGGTAAGCCTAATCCTAAAGTTCCAATCACTCGTCGCGCCGGGCGGGTTGATAGTTCGCGACAGTTCGCATAAGTTGTAAGTATTAGATCGAGAATGCATTCAGGATCTGCGGATCCCTGGCATTTTCTACCGCACAACATTTCGAGGGGGCAACGGCAGGTCGGTGTAGCAGGGGAGATATACGAAATGCCTATCAGCGGGCAGGCAGGCGTCAGAAGCTACCACGAATCCCTTCCTGGTCGGATGGGGGCGCAGCCGTCGGAAGATTTGGAGGATTCCAGTTCTCCGGCGCTTGGCGGGATGCACGGAAGCATCTCGATACTCGACGAGAATGCATTTGCGCGGGACTGTCTCGCGAGGTGCCTGCGGGAGATCGAGCCGCGCGACACGATCGGCGCCTTCGCCGGTGTCAGGCAATGGGCCGAGGCTCGAGCGTCCGATCTCCGAGCGATCATCCTGCTTTGCGCGTCCGGCGCGAAGTCGACCGAGCAGGTGATCAAGAAGGATCTCGCCGCTATAAGGGCGATCAATCCGGAAGCGCTCTGCATCGTGATGTCGGACAATGAGAGTCCGGACCAGATGATGGACGCGATCGAGCATGGCGCCCGTGGGTTCATCCCGAGCAGTATCGGCCTGGAAGTCGCCGTCGAAGCGATACGGCTTGTTCGCGCGGGGGGGACGTTCATCCCGGCGAGCGCCCTGCTGAAGAGCCGCTCGTCTCTCGACCAGGCGGCTCTGCGCAAGGAGAGCGAGCGCGGAATGTTCACCGCCAGGCAGGCGGAGGTCGTGAAGGCCCTTCGCCGCGGGCAGCCCAACAAGCTGATCGCCTACGAACTCAAGATGGGCGAATGCACCGTCAAGGTTCACATCCGCAACATCATGAAGAAGCTGAATGCCCGCAATCGGACGGAAGTGGCGTTCCTGACCAACGACATGTTTCCTCCGGAAACCGACCGCGCATAGCAAGAGCGAGCGCCGGCGACGGCCCCAACCCGTCCGTCTCCGGTCTCATCACTTCGCTCCGCAAGAGGTCGGTCTTTGGCGATCGGCGCGCCCATCGGCGCCAGGCAGCTCCGCGCAGCGCCCGGGTCCGAAGGCCAAGCACCAGTCCGGAAGTACCGATCTGGAGGCTTTCGATCCTGTGCAGGCGGGTGCTTCACGGGCCGTTCCGTGGCGCATCCGTTCAAGCTAGATCTGCCCGGAACCGGCCTCGTGCCACCGCTCCATGGCGAGCGCCCGGCTCCCTTCGCGAGCCTCGACTCACCGAAGCAATGACGCCACGCCGCCCGCTTCGGGTTCCCGACCCGAAAAGACGATCTCGGCTGCCTTGAGCCCACCAGACTGCAGACGGACGATCGGCTCGCTGCCGAGACGACTGAGCAGGATGCCCATATGTCCCCGCGAGGGTGGCGTCGGCGGCCAGACCCTGATGCCGAGTTCATTCGCCGCCTGACGATCGAGGTCGCCCCAGAATTGGGTCAAGGGGACATGGGGCGCCTGGCGGGCGATCACATTGAGTTCGGCGGCCCCCAGAACGTCATCATCGCGCGGGCGCAGAGCGACCACGACCGCCGCCCAGTCGCCCGGCGCGAACTTCTCCGGGCGATCAAAGAGCGTGACCTCGGCGCCGGCGCGATTCAACCCTTCGGCCAGATGGGGCGCAAACGGATTATCGCAGAGAAGGGCAACGGAGCGGCCCTCGACGTTGATGCCGGCATCGGCCAGCTGAACGACGCAAAGCGGCCCGAGGAAAGGAAAGACGGCGACGGCCGGATGCCTCTCATTGACGGCCGCCACCTTGATGCCCCGATCCCGGCAGGCCTCGATATCGATATCGCCGGCGCGAAACTCCCAGTCCTCGAACATCAAGGCAATGACTGCCGTCTTCGGCAGGAGGCGGACATGCGTGGCCGTGATCGGGCGAAGGCGGCCTGAATTCGTGAGAATATCGCAGCGCCAAAGCGCGGCATCCGGCACGCCGAGCGAAAAGGTGATCCGATGGTCGACCCCGGCGAAGTTCGCCAGTTCGCGGGTTGCCTCGATGGCGTCCCGTGCCGTCCCGTGCCGCGCGGTGTCGCGAGAGCAGGCGTGGACCTTCGCGCCCGCGAGGGCTGCGATGACGGCAGTCGCGGCATAGGCGCCGGTCGCGGCCTCCGTCACGACCTCGCGGCCGCCAAGGTCGAGTTCGAGAATGGCGATCCGGCGCAGGATGCTCTCGAGCAGGGCTTCCTTCTCGTCGCCATCGCGCAGGTGATCGTCGCTCATGTCGGTCCTCCCGGCGGATATCGTCGCTCCGGTGAGCGCGGTGCGGGCGGTCAATGCTGCGCGGGTCGCCAATTGGCGGCGGAGCCGCTCATCTGCTGCTCGAGCGGGCCGCGGACGGCGGGTGGTGGCAACCGGCGTGAAGCAGACAGGGCGGCCGAGATCGCCTCACCGAGTGCTTCGATGACGGTCAGCTGGTCCGTCTCGGTCATCTGCGGATAGAGCGGCAGGATGATGGAGTGATCCCGGGCTGTTTCCGACCGCCTGAGGGAGTGGCGCTGCCGCTGGCCGGCATAAGCGAGTTCCATGTGGGCGCACATGATGCCGCGACGTGTTGCGATGCCCTTGTCGAGCATGTGCTGCATGACGGAGCGCTGGTCGATCTCGGGTGCGAGAGAGACGCAGTAGCTCTGCCAGTTCGACAGCGCCCAGTCCGGCTCCGACGGAGGCGTCACGCCCTCGATGCGCGAGAGCGCGGCCCTGTAGGTTTCGGCGCGCCGCCGCCTCTTGCTGATGATCCCCGGCAGCCGTTTCAACTGCTCCCGGCCGATCGCAGCCTGGATGTCGGTCATGCGGTAGTTGAAGCCGGGAACCGGATAGGTCTCGAGCACCACCTCGGCGCTGCCATGCCGCGCCCGGTCGGATACTGACATGCCATGCTGTCGCCAGAGCCGGAACATGGCGTCCCACTCGCCGCGTCGGGTCGTCAGCATGCCTCCGTCGCCGACCGTGATCACCTTGCGGGGATGGAACGAGAAACAGACGATGTCGCCCTGTGGTTGGCCGATCGGCGCCCAGGCTCCATCGATGCGGATCTCCGATCCGATCGCGCATGCTGCGTCCTCGATCACCGGCAGCCCCTTGCGCCGCGCCAACCGCATGATCGCCGCCATGTCGCAGGGCATGCCCATCTGGTGGACACAGAGGATCGCCTTCGCGCGAGCTGTGATCGCCTTGCCAATCAGCGCGGGATCGATGTTGAATCCGTTCTTCTCGATATCGACGAAGACCGGTGTCGCACCGCATTGCAGGACGGCGTTCGCGGTGGCGATGAAGCTGTGGCTGACGGTGATGACCTCGTCGCCGGGACCGACTTCAAGCGCGAGTAGCGCCAGATGCAGGGCCACGGTGCAGTTGGCCACGGCGCAGGCGAAATCGGCGCCGACGAGAGCGGCGAACTCTTCCTCGAAGGCCTCGACCTGTGGGCCTTGGGTCAGCCAGCCCGAGAGAACCACCCGGCTGGCGGCTTCCGCCTCCTCGGGGCCGACCAGCGGCTTTGCGATCGGGATCACGACGCCATCTCCTGCACGGGTTTCGCTTCCTTGGCGGCGCGCCACCAGTCGACGAGTTCGCCGATACCTTCTGCGAGATCGATCGTGGTGCGGAACCCGATCCTGTCCTCGGCGGCGCGGATCGAGGCAAGGCGGCGCGGCACGGGATTGACGGTGCGCTCGCCCTGGTGCTCGGGACGCAAGCCCGGCCGACCCATGACCGCCGCGAATGTCCCGGCGAGATCGAGCAGGGACGTCTCCGTTCCGCTGCCGACGTTGAAGACCCGGTCGGTTACAGGAGCGGTCGCGGCCAGGATGTTGGCGCGCGCCACATCGGTCACATGGACGAGGTCCATCGTCTGAAGGCCGTTGCCGAAGATCAGAGGCGGCTGCCCGGCCTCGATCCGCTCCATCCACCGCACCATGACCTCTGTATAGCGGCCGTGAATGTCCATGCGCGGGCCATAGACGTTGAAATACCGCAATGCGACGTAGTCGAGGCCATACATGTCGTTGAACGACCGGAGCAAACCCTCGCCGAAGGACTTGGCGGCGCCATAAAGGGTCCGGTTGGCGTAGGGATGGTCCTCCTCCGTCGTCGGGAAGTTCTGTGCCATGCCGTAGATCGAGGCTGATGAGGCCATGACGATCTTGCGGACCTTGTGGATCACGGCGAGGCGGAGCAGCCGGTAGGTGGCGTCGACCATGACTGACATCGCCTCATCCGGCTCGGCCGCGCAGTGGGTGATGCGCAGAGCCGCCTGATGGAAGATGACGTCGGTGCCGGCCACGAGACGATCCATGAGCGCGGCGTCGCGGATGTCGCCCTCGACGAATTCGACGCGGCCGGAGGCGAGTGCGGCGCCGAGATTGTCGCGCCGGCCCCTGACCATGTTGTCGATCACGACGACGCGGCGGGCGCCGAGGTCGACGAGGTGGTCCACGATATGCGAGCCCACGAAACCCGCGCCGCCGGTGACGAGGATCTGCTTGCCAAACAGCATGATTGTCTCTCCTTCGCCGCTCAGGCGGTCTGTGCCAGAGGCTCGGTCGTCAGCGCCGAGAGCGCGGCGATCACAGCGTCGACACCGTCTGCGGAAAGCTCGGGATAGAGCGGCAGCGACAGTGTCTCGCGCGCGAGCGCTTCCGACTGCGGCAAGTCGCCGGGGCCATATCCGAGCCAACGATAGGCCGGCTGAAGATGGACGGGGCACGGATAGTGAATACCCGTCGCTATTCCTGCCTCCAGCAATGCGGCCCGCACCGCCTCGCGGTCGGGTACTCGCACCGCATAGACATGGCAGGCATGGTCGAGGCCGATGGGACCCGGCGGTACCGTCACGAGGGGGGATAGCGCGCGGCCATAGACATTGGCGATGCGGCGCCGGGCGGCGTTCCAGTCGTCAAGCAGCGGCAGCTTGACGCCGAGCACCGCGCCCTGGATCGCGTCCATGCGGAAGTTGAAGCCCTGGCGGACATGGTTGTACTTGCCCTCCTGCCCCCAGTCCCGCAGCGAGCGGACCGCCGCGGCAAGGTCGGCACGGTTGGTCGTGATCGCACCGCCCTCTCCGCAGGCGCCGAGATTCTTGCCGGGATAGAAGCTGAAGCAGCCGATATCGCCGAAGGCGCCGGCGCGGGTGCCGTTCCGCTCGGCGCCATGGGCTTGTGCGGCGTCCTCGATCACGAGAAGGCCGAACTGCCGCGCGACCGCGTTGATGGCATCCATGTCCGCGAGGCGACCGTGCAGGTGTACCGGCATGATCGCCCTTGTCCGGCTGGTCACGCTGGCGGCGATGAGGTCTGGTCGCATCGTCCAGGTCGCCGGATCGATATCGACATAAACCGGTGTCGCACCGGCATTGACGATCGCCGCCGTCGTCGCGACGAAGGTGGCGGACACGGTGATGACCTCGTCGCCGGGGCCGATGCCCGCCGCGAGGAGGGCTAGATGCAGCGCCGAGGTGCCGGAGTTGACCGCGACGGCGAAAGACGTCCCGCAGTAACGCGCGAAGTCGGCCTCGAACCGCTCGACCCTTTCGCCGAGGACGAAGGTCCCGTCGCGCATGGTCGATATCACGGCCTGTTCCAGGTCCGGGCCGATCGCGCGGTATTGGGCACGGAGATCCAGGAAAGGTGTCATGATGCCTTCCTCAGCGTACCGAGTTCCACGGGATGGCCGCGCAGCGCGGCCGAGCGGCTGGCGGTGGTCAGCATCTCGACCACCCGCAACCCGCTCTCGCCGTCGGATGGCGCCGGTGTCCCGTGATCGATCGCCGCGACGAAGTGCTCGATCTCCGTAACCAGCGCCTCCTTGGCAGGGATGGCGGGGGCCCACATCTCGCCGACGCGATAGGAGATCCGCCGTTCACGGAGATCGCCGCCCTCTGCCGCCAGATCGACGCCGCGGTCGTAGACCTTGACCTTCTCGCTGTTCTGCATGTCGTCATAGATGATCATGCGCTGCCGCCCGCCGATCATCGTCTGCCGGACCTTGACCGGTGACATCCAGTTGACGTTGAGGTGAGCCATTGCCCCGTCTTCGTAGAAGACCGACAGATGCGCCATCGTGTCGGGCCGCTCGGGCAGGAAGGCCGCGGCGCTGGCCGAGATCGCGACAGGACGGGATGGCATGAGGAAGTCGAGGATCGCGAAGTCGTGGACGGCGAGGTCCCAGATGACGGAAACGTCGCTCTGCAGGATGCCGAGATTGACCCGCGTCGAGTCGTAGCAATAGACCTCGCCGATGCTTCCCTTCGTGATGAGATCGCCGATGGTCCGGACCGCGCCGGTATAGACGAAGGTGTGGTCGACCATCAGGACCAGAGAGCGCCGGCGCGCCTCGTCCACCAGTCTCTGCGCCTTCATCGGGCTGTCGGTCATCGGCTTCTCGACCAGCACGTGCTTGCCGGCGTGCAGCGCCGCGAGCGCCATCTCGAAATGGGTGTGAACGGGTGTCGCGATCACGACGGCGTCGATAGCGCTCGATGCCGTGAGCTCGCGCCAGTCCGCGAGGAGGTCGATTCCCGGATGCCGGCGGCCAGCCCGCGCCAGCGCCGCCGGCGAGGCGTCGGCCACGGCCGAGAGTGTCGCCCCCTCGACCTCGCTGATGGCACGCGCCAGATTGGGGCCCCAGTATCCGTAGCCGATCACGCCGATGCCGGTCATGGTGCCACCTCGGCACCGGAGGAGGCGCGCAGTCGGCTCGGACGCTGTCTGGACGAGGCCGGGCGTCTGACATCACCGATCACCCGTGCCGGGACGCCGGCGACGACCGCATGGTCCGGCACGTCCCGCGTGACCACCGCGCCGGCACCGACCAGCGCACCGATGCCGATGGTGACGCCGCAGACAATCGTCGCGTTCGAGCCGATCGAAGCTCCCCGCCGCACGAGCGTCGGCGTGCATTCCCAGTCGCCGTCGCGCTGCAGCGTGCCGTCGTCATTCGTGGCGCGCGGATAGAGGCCGTTGGTAAACATCACGCCATGGGCGACCATTACGTCGTCCTCGATCGTGACCCCTTCGCAGATGAACGAATGCGACGAGATCTTGCATTGGCGGCCGATCCTGCTGCCCTTCTGAATCTCGACGAATGGGCCGATGCGGGTGCCGGCGCCGATCTCGCATCCGTAAATATTCACGAGATCCTTATAAAGAATAACAACCCCATCAGAGATGTCGCTTGCGTTGATCGGCATCTTCTATGCGCTCCATATTGGGATGCGACGCGAATTGGCGATGTCGAGAAGCAGTTTATGAAATTCGAGGTGCTATTTGATCGGATGAAAAAGGACGCTGTCCGTTGGTATTGTGCCATACGCCCTTTGGGCGATGCGATGATCGTTCGTCGCTCATTCGCCAGCCGAAGCCAGAGAGGCAGCATGACGGATGCGTGCGCCTCGTCATGACGGCCCGCCCGGCGCTATTCAGCCGGCGCGCGGACTCGCGCGAAACGGCCGAGCAGCTGGCGGGTGCTTCCGACGAGTTCCTCCTTGACCGAGTGCTCGATGTTGAGCAGCGTCACCAGCCATCCCGCGGTTCCGCCCGCTAGGGCGATGACGGTCATGGGCCAGTCGAGCGCAAAGCCCTGCCCCGACACGAGCACCAGCAAGCCGGGCGGGAGCGCGGCGCCCAATGTCAGGGCGATGCTCGGTTGCAGCGCGCGCCAGAGGCGGCGCCAGGAGAGGTCCACCGCAGGTCGGATGAAGGCATAGGCGACGGCCATCTGCAGGGGCGCGACGATCAGCATGCTCGCGGCAACAGCATCGAGACTGATGAAGGCGGCTCCGATGGCGATAATGAAAGAGGGCGGCAGACTGATCAGGCTGGCGAGCAGGGCATCGCGGATGCGCCCGGCCGCGACAAGCACGGGAAAGGTCAGGAAGGCGGGCGCCAGGGCGAGATTGGCGAGGGCAATGATCCGCACAAGGGGGGCCGCCTCGATCCATTGCGGCCCGAGCAGGAGATGCACGACCGGATCGGCGAGCAGCGCCAGCATGATCAATGCAGGCCAGTGTACGGCCGTCGTCAGGCTGAGGCCGCGGAGATATCCTTCCCTCAGATCGCCTCCGGCCCGGACATGTGCAGCGAGGGCCGGCAACACGACAGGCTGGAGCGCCGATACGAGCATGCGATCGGGCAACTGGCTGATCGTCAGCGCGCGGGCATAGAGGCCGACAGCATCGAAGCCGAGGATCCTGCCGAACGCCAGCCTCGGCAGCAGGTCATAGCTCATGTTGAGAATGGTGATCAGCGAGGACCATGTTCCGAAGGACAGGAGCCGCCGCGCCCGGCTGAGCGAGGGCACGAAGATGGAGAGCTCTGGACGCATGGCGAAGGCCAGGATGGCCATCAGCGCGCTCGCGGCCACTGAGCCCCACACGAAGCTCATCGCGCCGTGGTGATTGAGCCCGAGCCAGATCGTCATGGCCGAGCCCGCGAGCGCCGAACTAACATTGACGAATGCGATGCGCCCGAACGCGAGTTCCCGCTGCATCAGCGCGATGACGGGGCCACTGATGGGGGTCAGCAGAAACGCGAGCGAAGAGGCGGCGAGAAGCGGCCCGAGTGCCGGCGCGCCATAGAGGCCAGCCACGGTGTCGGAAAAGGCGAAGGTCAGGGCGGCGCAGACGAATGAGAAGAGCAGCGTCAAGGTGAAGGCCGATCGCACCAGCGCCCGGTCGATCTCCTTCTCCTGGACAAGGTAGGTTCCAACGCCGAAGGCCCGAAAATTGTCGGCAAGCAGGATGACTGCATTGGCCGTCAGGAAGAGTCCCGTCTCGGCCGGCGTCAGCAGCCGAGCCATGACGGCAGTCGTCCCGATCAGGAGCATCTGCGAGGCATATTTCTCGGCCAGCGAGAAGATGAAGGAAGATCGGATGCCGCTCATGGCGGCAGTCCGTCCGCCCTCGCCGCCATCAACTGGATGGTTCGGGTTCGGACCTGCGCCTTGTCTGCGCTCGATCGAGGTCCGCGGACGCGTTCGAACAGACAGGCAAGGCCGGCTCTGAACCAGGATCGGCGCGCTCCCAGAACGGCTCGGGCAATGTTGCGTCCGAGGCGGTCCAGGTAGCGGAACTCGGGCGCGGGAGGCACGGTCGGTCGCAACCTGCCTAGCCCCACTGCCATCACGGCGCGGTCGACTCCCGCATAGAACTGAGACTGGGCGCGCTTCCTGGGCGGTGAGATCGGCAGTCGCTGTTTCGCCGGCGGTCGTCCCGGCGGTGGTGTGGCCTGATCGCTGCTGTTGCCGAGTCGGTCGGCCAGGTCCCGCTGACCGCAACGGCGCAAGGTTGCTCCGAGCCAGCGGAGCCACTCGGTATCGGATCGCGCGGGCAGCGAATGGATGCTGTTGCGGCTCTTCGGAGCGATCTGCAACCGCCGCCGCCGGGGTCGCCGCGGCATGAGCCGGTTCACGACCACGCGCACCCGCGTGAGTTCTGGGTGCCAAAGGGTCGCGTATGTATCGAGGAGGCGCGATGCCTCGTCGGGTCGCCCGGCGCAGACAAGCGAGAGCAGATAGTAGGCCCAGTCGACGGGATCAGGATCGAGCGCACCATAGGCGCCGGTCGTGACCTCCACCAACGCGCCGAACAGGACGCAGGCTTCAACGGCGTTGCCTTCCTGCAGCGCGCAGAGGGCCAGCCCGAACTTCGCTTCGGGCATGTAAGCGACATAGTCGAGACACCGTTCATAAGCTTCGCGCGCCGGGCGCAGGCGGTCGCGCCTCAGATTCGTCGCTGCCTTGTCGAGAAGCGTGCGGTCGGATCCGTTCGCCGGCACATGAACGCTTCCCTCCTCCCGTCGCGCACGGACGAGATCGCCGAACGGCCCGGTCTGGATGATGACCTCATCCGCGGGCAGCCCCTGCCGGAGCGTGAACCACTGGAAGATCTGCGGGCGATGCGCCAGCGTATGGCGGGCGTGAGCCAGGTCGTATCCGGCCTCCGTGATACGCCGCATTTCGTCGCGATGGGCGAAGAGGTGGTCGAGCTTGTCGACGATGTCGCGGTGGTCGGCGAAGACGCAGTTCTCCATGTCGCGAAATCCGGCGGCCTCGAGACCCGCGGTTCGCTCCGTGACGAGCAGGGCCTTCGATGCCGGGATTTCGAAATGCTTGCGCACGACCTCGCCGCCGACGGTTCCGCAGGTTGGCGCGACGAAGGAAGCATTGAGCGCCCTCGCATAGCTTTCTCCGGACAGCAGCCGCGCCGCCGCCTTGCTCTCATAGGCCTGCGAGGGGGAGACGAGACAGGGAAAGCGCTCGATGATCGCGGGAAAGACGGTCTGGCGCCAGGGATAGAGCCCGTAACACTGGCCCGTCAGTGCGACGGGAATGGACTTCTCCTGGCCATAGTCACGGAAGATGTCCGGATCGATGGCGTTGGGCCAGACATAGGTGTTGGCCGCGATCGACGGCGTATAGGCGGGCATCAGGGTGCTGATCGAGAAGAAGGTCTCGATCCCCCATTGGTCCATGTCGGAAAGAAATCCGGCTCGCCGGTCGCACCATGGATCGCCGTTATGCAGCCCGGCTTTTGGAATGCCCGGATGGCGGTGTGTATTTGCAGTGCTGATGCGTCGCGATCCGTGTGAGCGGTATCCGGCCTCGAACAGGGCCATGTCGGGCCGGACCGCGTCGCAGACTGCGTCATAGTCGCAGTCGGTATTCACAACGGTGACGTCGAAGTGATGGGCGAGCGACTTCACATGCTGCTGCATGTGCAGCACCAGATATTTCGCCGCTCCGGCGTTCGGTCTGTGATCCCACTGGAAAAAGACCAGTCTGGGCTTCCTGGCCGTCGCCGGATCGCTCATGTCGGCCGCCTTGCGCCATCGACGCCCATCGCGCCGCGCAGCATGTAGGAGCCGTTGCCCATGATGGAGAGCACAGGTTCCCGGACGCGTCCGGCAGGCCACTGCATGTCCACGACCGTGCTGGACAGCTTCTGGTCGAAATAGGCGATGGTCTTGCCCAGGCCCTCATGCAGCGGCACGGTCGGCTGCCAGCCGAGTTGCTGCGATGCGCGGGTGATGTCGGGCCGGCGCCGCGTCGGATCGTCCACCGGCAGCGGCTTGTAGACGATCGGCGACCGGGATCCGGTCATGTCGACCACCATCTCGGCGAGCTGGCGTACCTCGAATTCGCCTGGATTGCCGAGGTTGACGGGGCCGGTCACGTCGTCGGGCGCCGCCATCAGGCGGACAAATCCCTCGATCAGATCGTCGACATAGCAGAAGGAGCGGGTCTGAGAGCCGTCGCCGAAGATGGTGATCGGCTCGTTGCGCAGCGCCTGGACGATGAAATTGGACACCACGCGGCCATCATTGGGATGCATGCGCGGGCCATAGGTGTTGAAGATGCGCGCGACGCGGATGTCGACGCCGTATTGGCGGTGATAGTCGAAGAACAGCGTCTCGGCGCAGCGCTTTCCTTCATCGTAGCAGGCTCTCGGACCGGTCGGATTGACGCTTCCGCGATAGTCCTCGGTCTGCGGGTGCACGGCGGGATCGCCATAGACCTCGCTGGTCGATGCCTGGAAGATCCGGGCGCCAGTCCGCTTGGCGAGGCCCAGCATGTTGATGGCGCCGTGCACATTGGTCTTCACCGTCTGGACGGGGTCATACTGGTAGTGCACCGGCGAGGCCGGACAGGCGAGGTTGTAGATCTCGTCGACTTCCAGATAGAGCGGAAACGTCACGTCATGGCGGATCAACTCGAAGCGCGGGTGGTCGAGCAGATGGTGGATGTTATCCCTCGATCCTGTGAAGTAGTTGTCGACGCAGATGACGTCGTGTCCGTCCTTGAGGAGGCGTTCGCACAGGAACGACCCAAGGAAACCTGCGCCGCCAGTGACGAGTGCCGGCTTTCTGTCATGCATCGTTGCGCTCCATGGTCGAGGGTGGTTGATTCCGCAGTCAAAAGGCCCCGCCGCGTCCGAGGACGGCTGGGATCGTTCTCAGGAGGATGTGCCAGTCCAGCCAGACCGAACGGTTGTCGATATAGAAATCGTCAATCTGGCATTGCAGGTCGAGCTCGGCGTTGCTGCGTTCCGACACTTGCCAGAGACCGGTCAGTCCCGGCATGACGGTGTGACGCTTGTCGCGGAACTCGCTGCTCATGGCGGCCAGGTGATAGTCGGGGAAGGGGCGGGGGCCGACGATGCTCATCTCGCCGATGATGACATTCCAGAGCTGAGGGAGTTCGTCGCAACTCGACGCCCGCAGCGCCCGGCCGACGAGCGGCAGGATGCGCGGATCGTGCTTGAGCTTGAAGTGCGCCTGCCATTCGGCGCGCATCTCCGGACGAGCCGCAAACAGCGCCTCCAGCCGAAATTCCGCGTCGCGGTACATGGTCCTGAGCTTCAGGACTTCGATCGGCGAGCCGCCGAGACCCTCCCGCCTCTGACGGAAGAAGACCGGTCCGGGGTCGACGGCGTAGATGGCGGCCGCGGCGATCGCGACAAGCGGTGCTGCCAACATCGCGGCGGGAAGGGCGATCGCGAGGTCGAGCAGCCTCCGACCCATGCCGGCAGCCGTGCTGCTCCTTCCCCGCGCGAGAACGAGGCCGATGGTGCCGCCGACGTCGGACGGCTGGACTCCCGAGATTTTCAGGCTCGGCGCGTCGGCCAGCAGGACGATCTCGGCGAAGCTGTCACGCAGCTCCGATACCTGATGGAGCGAGAGACAGATCGGGGAGGTCAGGCAAGCCAACCGGGCTACCCCATGCCGAGACTGCCTGTCGCCGGAAATGTCGGCAACGATCCCCAGCTGCCAGTGACGGCGGAAGTAACCGGCGATCTCCTCGGCCTGATCAGTCGGGCCGAACAGGGCCACGCGCTCGCCCCAGAGGCCGAGCGCACGGGCCGTCCGGCGCGCCAGATGCTGGGTGGCGGGTTGAATGCACAGCATGAGCGCGAGGAAGAGCAAGACGGGAACGATCGTCGATGTCGCGCCGAAGAACACAAGCGGCGGCATGACCGCGAGCCCCGTCCGGACCGAGCCGACCGCGCGACGTCGGATCTGCTCGTGATCATAGATGCCGTAGCCTGGATAGAGGCCCGCGAAGGCGAACTGCGCCAGCGCCAGAACCGCCGCAAACGCCAAGAAGGCCGGCGCTTGCGTGGCGGTTGGCGGAATCGCACCCAAGGCCCACAGCGCGATGGCCGCGATCAGCATCGCAAGACCATCGCCCGCCAGAAGGGCGAGCGCAGCGGCGGGCCGACGCAGGGTGGCCCTGCCGAGCGGCTTTCCGCGCATGTTGGCCGCGTCGGCTGACGTCCGCGGGTGACCGGCAGGCGGCGCGGAAGCCTCCTCGCGGAGGGCGACGGGCGGCTCAGTCGCGTCCGAGGCCGGCAGATCGACCCTGGGAAGGCTGTCAAGGGAGGCGGTCGTTATTGACATAGCGTCCTCACGTCCCGAACTCGCCGGAGGCGGGGCCACTCGGCACGCCGAAAGCTCCGCCCGACCTTGTTGGGTCGGCGCCGTCACGCGGCGCCTCGGTGCGGCGCATGGAGCGTGGTGTCTCGCTGATCGGGAACTGACGGAGATTGAGGCGCTGCAGGGCTGTCAGCGCCATGAATCGGGGGATCACCATCGCGTAGCGCCGCGCCAGGCGGCGCGGCTCCATCAAAAGGCGAAAGGCCCATTCGAAGCCGCTGCGCTGGATGAAGCGCGGAGCCTGCCGCTTGATGCCGGCGTGAAAATCGAAGGCTGCGCCGACGCCGATCAGCAAGGGCGCATGCAGACGGGCGCGCATGCCGCCCATCCATTGTTCTTGCCTGGGCGTGCTCAGCCCGACCCAGACGATATCTGCCTCCGCCTCGTTGATGCGCCGCGCGACGGCTATCTCCTCGTCGACGGTCAACGGGCGAAAGGGCGGGGCGAAGGCGCCTGCAATCTGAGCTCGCGGGAAACGAGCCGTGAGCCGGGCCGTCAGAGCATCGATCGTCGGCTGTGTCGCGCCGTAGAGATAGTGCCTGAGGCCACGGCCTTCGCCAGCGGCGAAGACCGAGAGCATCAGGTCCGGTCCGTAGACGCGGCCAACCGAGGTATATCCGTCGTGGCGAGCGAGCCAGACTAGAGGCATCCCATCGGGAGTCACCATGAATGCCTGGTTGTGAATGGCCCTGAGATCGGCGTCGTCCTGGCAGCGGATCACGCCGTGGGCATCACGGACGCAGACATAGCCCGCCCGCCGCTGATCGACCGCGGCAATGATCCGCGCTGTCGCGCTCTGGAGATTGACCGCGGAGATCCGAACGCCGAGCACGTTCGAAGACATGGTTTCGTCGCCGCTCGCATCGGCCAGTTCGCGACGATCTGCAGCGCTGAGAGGGCGCATAGGCTGCGTCTCCATGCCTAAGGGACGGGCCAGCATCGGCCGGCACCAGCAGCATATTTTCCGCAGCGCGGCGTCCCTATTCGCACTTCCGGCTAGAGCGCGTAGGCAAATTGCTCTTCCAGCTGCGCCCGTTGCAGGGGCTGGCGGGAGCGCACTATCCCTTTTGGGGAGTTCCGGTTCAAAAGCGTGGTTTGACCCGCGTTCCGGGCAGGAGAATCGTCAGGTCACGGGCCGCGGCGCTATCGCGGTTCATGGGCCCGGGAGGACGATATGCTCAATCACTTGACGGACATCGGACGTCCGGATCGCAGCTCTGCGATCATTCGACAGGAACTCGCCGCCAACGGCTTCGTCGTCGTCAGGAATGTCCTGACCGCCGACCAGGTCGCCACGCTGCGCCGCGCCGTGAAGCGGCACCTGAAGTCGGCTGGCTGGTACAATTACGGCGGCAAGTTCCAGGTTCAGGCGATGCACGCCGTTCCCGATGTCGGGAAGATCATGACATCGGACCGGGTGCTCGATCTGCTTCAGGGCATCACGGAGCCGCATGACGTCATGCTGACCGGCGAGTGCGATGTCATGATGAACACGACGTCGACCTGGCACAAGGACATCACTCATCATCCGCTCGCGGCCGAGAGGCGTGTCTTCGAGGACGAGACGTTCCGTGTCTACAAAATCGCCTTCTACCTTCAGGACCAGGATGAGCATTCAAGAGCCACGCTGAAGGTTCGGCCTCGCTCGCACAAGATGGAGAACGGCACCGACCTGCCGGCGAAGCCGGCAGCCGTCCAGGCCGGTGATGCCGTGGTGTTCGACATCCGGATCGATCATGTCGGGCAGTTTCCCTCGTTGTCAGACAAGCTTATCCGTCGCGGCTTCGAGAAGATCGCGCCGCGATTGCATGTCGATCCCCAGAAGGCGTTCTCGAAAGCGAGGGCGCTGCTGCGCTGGTCCCATCCCCATGGCCCGGATCGCATGGCGATCTTCGTCACATTCGGACCGTCGCATGAGTGGACACGCGCCTATGCGAGCGCCTGCGACGAGGTGCATGCGCCGGTCGCGGCCTCAATGAGCCCGGATGTGCTGGCGCATCTGGCTTCGCGCGGCATGTCGGTTCTGAGATCCGACGCTGGTTGATCGTCGGCGTCGGCGCGCGCAACCCCGGGTCCAGTCTTGCCACGCCGCGCGGAGAAAGCGGCTTAGCGCGGGCCGCCGAAGAGCCGGAAACGCCGCTCTGCCGGCCCGACGCTTCCCACATCCATGCCGGTGGCCTGCAAGTCCTGAAGGCTTCCGTAACGCCTGGACCTCATGACCTCGGGACGGAGGTCGAAGCTGCGCGGGCCCAGCCCGCCGCAATAGCGGTTGTCAGCGAAGCTCACATAGCCGGGGCCGTTCCCCGGCTGATAGACCGAGGCGACGAGGGTCGTCTTGCCGTCAAGCGAGACGGTATTTCCCTCGATGCGGTTCGGCTTCGCCCAGTCGGGTTTCCAGCCGCGCCCGGTCCCGTCGTCGACCCGAAAGGCGGCGCCCGAGCCGCCGGAAACAACATTGCCGGTCACGGTGTTGTTCCAGCCGCCATTGATGCCGATGGCCGAGACGTTGTCGATCAGGGTATTGTTCTCGATGGCGATCCCGCTGGCCTTCCCGTCTGTGTAGATCGCCCAACTGATGGGCGTCGGCCATTCCTCGACATTCTCGTAGTCCGTCGGCCAGAAACTCCCGTCGGGGCGGTTCATCAACTGGCGGGTGCCGATGATCCGGTTCGAGCGTATCGCGCTCTGCTGCAGGTCGGCCTGCATACCCATCATCTTGATCGCGCCGCCGTCGGCAGTCATCCGGTTCGCGTTCCGCACCTCGTTGCCGGTGATCATCGCCCGGTGGACGGCGTCCTGCGGCCCCCAGATCGAGCCGCCGAGAATCCCGAACTGCGCCGCGTTCTCGATGAGATTGTCCTCGATCGAGACGTCGTCGGCCGCCTGGAAGACGATGCCGGCGCTCTCGAAATAGACCTCCCCGATGTCGTGCAGGTGGTTCGAAACGATGCGTGCGCCGTCAGAGCGGCCGAAGCTGCCATAGGCCGTGCCGACATAGATCCCGTTGCCGGCCACCGGGCCGATCTCGTTGCCGGCGATCACGACGTCGCGGCTTTCCGAAACGTGGATTCCGACGCCCACATTCTCGATGATGTTGTCGAGCAGGCGGACATGATCGGAGCGTTCGATCCGGATTGCGCCGCCGCCTCGCGTGTCCGTCCCGAACTTGCCCGTTCCGATCGGTGACCCATGACGAAGAGCGAGGCCTGAGATCACCATCCCCTCCGCGCCGTCGATATGGATCAATGTCGGCAGGAGTCCCGCGACGATCCGCGCCTTATCGGGAGGCCGGTCCGTCGGGACGAGCCAGATGCGGCCCTCGAGGCGATCGGGCCACCACTCTCCGGGCGCATCCTGGAACGCCTGCAGGCCGGAGAGATAGTAGCGGCTTCCTTCGGCCGTAAAGAAATAGGCCGTCCCCTTCGTATGGATTGTCCGCGCTGATCGGTCGATGGCCGTCACCGGCAGGGTGTCGTTTCCCCACTGGCTGCCGGGCTCGAAGCCTCCCATGATGGTCGCGACCAGACCATCGATCGTCTCGAGTTCGGGGACATCGCCAACGCGATAGCGGAACTGCGTATTCGCCTGCCAGGGATCGGTGCCCGGCGGGAGCGCATCGGCAAAGAGCCATCCCTCCCTCGGGTCGCTGCTGGAGGGCTTGTCCGGGAAGCGGGCGAGCGGCTGCGGCGTATCGTCGATGAACACTGCCGCGACGTCCGCGCCTGCGGGGAGCGGCGCCGACCAGCGTCCGTCGGCCTCGGGGCGCCAGTCCCGCAACAGGAGGCCGCCATGCAGCACCGGGATCGAGCCGGCCTCGCCCTGGATCTCGAGGCCCGCGTCGCGGCTGTCGAAGGTGACCGGCCCGGCGAGGAAATAGTCGCCGCCCGCCAGGATGATCCGACCCGGCGAGCCTCCGGCGCGCACCGCGTCCCGCGCCGCCTCGATCGTTTTCAGGGGACCGTCCGCACCGTCGTCAGTGGGCAGGCGTTTTCGTCCGCTCCAGCGATCATCGCCTTGGGGCGAGACATAGACGACGTTGGCGGCGGATGATGGATCGCCGAGACCTTGGGTCGACGGTGGCGTCGGAGCGGCCGCGACGGGGACGATGCCGCAAACCGTTGCGGCGGACGTCGGCTCCGCTGCCGCATCCGGGGCCGCATCCGGGGCGTTGACCTGCGCCGCGGCGCCAGCGGGCAGGCTCGAGCCGCATGCAATGACGAGGAGCAGGACCGACAGCGGGGGCGGCCTCATGCGATGAACTGCCCGGGCGCCTCGGACCGGACCCGCTGCGCCGGATGCTGCGGTCCGGCCAGGCCGGCCTGATTTGACCGATAGGCCGGGGTGTGCAGCGAGCACATGATGATGGCGGCCATGAAGACCGTGAACATGCCGTCGTTCTGCACCAGCAGCATGCTCTCCGTCAGGTTCATCACGAGAACCATCACCATCACCACATTCGTCCAAAGCCAGCCTTCGGAGGGCGACCCGCAATGGAGCGCGGCCCCGGCGCGAAACGCGCGGAGCATCACGAGCGCGAAGATCGCCAGCCCGCCAAGACCGAAGCTCAGGAGAATCTCGCGAAAACCGTTGTGAGAATGCGGCGCCATCCAGCCGATATTCGACCAGATCGTCCAGGCCCGACTGTTGGCCTCGGTCCAGAAGGCCTGATAGCCGAAACCGGTCATCAGGTTCTGCGAGATCTGTTCATCGACGAGAGCCCAGAGCGGAACGCGCCCCGTCAAGGTCGCATCCTTGCCGATCGCCTCGAGGAAGGGGACAAGATAGGCAGATAATGCGACGAGGAGCACCGTGCCGAACTCGAGCACCAGGAGCACGAAGGCGACGCGCGTAAGCCCCCCGAGCCGGGGGAGCATCGAATAGACCCAGATCGCGAAGAAGGCCGTCGTTGTTGCAAGGATCGCCGTCATCGAGGTCGAGCCGGCCAGCCCAGCCAGCCCGGCCAGCAGCAGCGCCACCGTCGTGCGAGGATAGTCTGCCTCCCCGTCGAGCAGAACGATGGACGCCGTGATGACGGTCACGCTGGCGTACCAGCCGAGGCTGTTCTTGTGAAGGAAGATGCCGCGCAGGGTCCCGTCCGTCGGCATCCGTGCAAGCCGCGGCGAAACCCCGATCGCGAGCAGGCTGGCAACCACGCAGACACCGGATGTCAGCATCACGAGAAGCAGCAACTGTCGCGGGCTGAAGCGGATCGCCAGCACATAGGCGAGCAGAACGGTGAAGATGAGCCCTATGGCGCGCCGCAGCGACGTGGACGGTGCGACGGACCAGAGTATGGAGACGAGCGGCATCGCCAGCAGCAGAAGGAGATGGAGATTGCGCCGCAATGCTATGGCGAACTGATGCCGGTGCCTCACCAGCATGACGATCGTATAGGCATAGACTGGCAGCGTCAGGAGGCGCAGCCGCGATTTGGCGACATCCGACAGGGCGCCGTCGGCCTCCGACATGAGCAGGGGAAAGATGGCCCCGGTCTGCAGAAAGAGCGACAGTGCGGCCCCCCACCACTCGATCGCACGCCAGCTACAACGAAATCCGGGCCGCGTGGACACGGTCATGGCTTCCCCGAAAACAACGGTCGGACGACGCTTTGCTCAAAGTCTCAGGACAGAGGCTTTGTCATCGCGCCATGCGATGTGGCGCTATGATCATCGCGCTGCCATGCCCGGCGGAAAACAGCTCGAAACGGCTTCCGGTCGTCCGCCAGAAGGATGAGATCCTGTCCTGAAGTATAAGCTCCATTCCGGCGCGAACATCACCTTGGGTGGAGGGCTGCTGCATTTGGAATGCGCGATGATCCATCTGCCCAATTCCTGTCCAATGGGCTCGGGTCTAGTCTGTTCGCGACTTAACGAATGGGCCGTGGCCTTTGTCCGGTTGCCGGCGCCGCCTCATGACTGGCGGAGGTCTTGGCCCGCATTCGGCGTCTGTCCAGCATCGGGATGATGATGATCGCGAAGCCGCTCGCAGCTGTCACGCGCCTCACCGGCCTCTGGTTTCCGGCGGGAGCCGTCGCCGTACTTCTCCTGATTTCGGCGACAACGGTGCGCGCCGCCTCGTCGATCGAGCCTGGTGACACTGTGCGCGTGACGATTGCGGAAACACCGCGACTCGACGGCGAGCGCAAGGTCGATGCGGATGGAACGATCGCTCTGCCGCAGGTCGGCAGCATTGCATTGGCGGGTCTCGGCATCGACGAGGCGCGGCAGCGGATTGAACGGATGCTCGTTCAGAAGGGCATCCTCAAGGCCCCGACCGTTCTTGTCGAAATCGCGCGCTATCGGCCCATCTATGTCGGCGGCCGTGTCGCCCGCCCGGGGGCGATCGAATTCGAGCCGGGGCTGACGGTACGCCACGCCCTCATCCTCGCCGGAGGCATGGGGAGGCCGGCGGCAAATGCCGACTCCGTCAATGTTCCAGAGCTGCGGGCGCGCTGGCAGGTCGCATCCTTCCAGCTTCTCCAGATCAACAGCAGCATCGCGCGGCTCGATGACGAACTCAGCCGCACGCGGCAAACGCCCGTCGAGTCGAAGACGAGCATCAGGCCTGATCTCGGCGCCGTCGAGAAGATCGACCAGGGGATTCTCGTCGATCGCCTGGCGACCTGGACCGAGAGCCAGGCGCATCTCAAGGACCAGATGGCTCTTTATGACTTCGAGATCGATGTTCTCGCCCAGCAGGCAGAGTTGCAGGAGAACGAGCAGAGGCTCGCCACGGAGCAGGTCGCGCGCGCGCACCGTTTGGTCGAGCGCGAATTGATGCCCTTGACCCGCCTGGAGGAACTTCAGGCGGTTCTGTCGAATGCGTCGGAGGACGTGCTCGAGAATCGCGCCGTGACGGCGCGTGCCAAGCAGGGGCGGTCGGATGTCGCGTACGAGATCGCCTCGGCGGACATGAAGTGGCGGCTGGATATCCAGAACCAGTTGCGCGGCCTCCTCGTCGAGCGCGAGCGGACGAAGGCGGAGATCGAGGCGCTCGGCGCGCAGATCGTCGAGGCGGGCGTCACGCTGTCGGAAGCGGATGCGCTCCAGATGCGACCCGCGGTGACGATCTACCGGACGGTGGATGGGCAGGAAACGGCGATATCGGCCGGAATGAGCACGGAACTTCGGGCCGGAGATATCCTCGACGTCTCCTTCGGCAAGGGGACCGGGTGATGGCACGGCCGACCTTCAGCGTCATCATCAACAATTTCAACTATGGCCGGTTCGTCGGCGAGGCGGTGGCCTCGGCGCTCGCCCAGACCGAGACCGACCGCGAGATCATCGTTGTCGACGATGGATCGACCGACGAATCGCGTGATGTCCTCCGCCGGTTCGACAGCCAAATCCGCTTGATCCTGCGCAGCAATGGCGGCCAGGCGGCAGCGCTCAACGAAGGTGTCCGTGCGAGCCGCGGCACCGTTCTCTGCTTCCTCGATGCCGATGATGGCTGGCACCCGCAGAAGCTCGCCTCGATTGCAGCAGCGTTCCGGGCCAAGTCCCGGACCGGGCTCGTCTATCACCGGCTGCAGCCGATGCGGGACGGGAAGCCCGCGCTGCGACCAGTCCCACGCACGCTGTGCTCTGGCGATCTGTCCCGGCGACTCGCGCGATCGGCAGGCTGGTGGCCATTCCCCATGACCTCGGCCATCTCCGTCCGCCGCGCGACGTGGGACCTGGCTGGTGACATCCCTGAGAGCTTCCGTCTCTCGGCAGATGCCTGGCTGACGGGCGCCTATCCCTTTGTCTGCGATGTCGCCGGCCTGCAGGCGAGCCTCGGCTTCTACAGGCTGCATCGCAATGGCTGGTATCGGGACAGCGACGACGCCGCGATGCTGCGCCGGCGGACGCGGCACTGGGAGGCCAGTGTGGAAGCCGTCAACGGGTTCCTGGCCGGCCGGCATTCTCCCTACCGGCTCAATCTCTCAGATCACCTCCCGCACCGGCTGGCGATGGCGCAGCTCGACGGTATCGATATGGGCGGTCAGCTCAGCCTGCTGCGGGATGGCCTTTCGTTTGCCGGCGAACCAAATGCGCTGCGGCGCCTGCGCGACGCTTTGCGCGCCGTCTGGCGGCTTCACCATGCGAATGCCCGTCCCGCCACGCCGAGGGCAGCCGAATGAAGGTGATGATGCTGGTTTCCGAACTCGAGGACTACACGATCTCGTTCGTGAACGGGGTGGCCCAGCATGTTCCCGTCCTGCTCGGCGTGCCCCGGCGCCGCTATGGCTCTCTTGCCGCCTGGTTCGATCCGGCCGTCGACTTGAGGCTTCTCGACTGGCCGCGCCATCGGTCGGCGCAGAATCCCCGATTTTTGTTCGAGCTCACCCGTCTCGTCAGGCGGGAGGCGCCGTCGGTCATTCATTTGCTCAGCAATTCCACGCTGTGGCTCAATCTGGCCGCGCCCTTCTGGCGGCCTGCTCCCCTCGTGACGACCGTCCACGATGTCGAACTCCATCCTGGTGACAGGGACAGCCGTGTCGTACCCCGATGGGCGACGGACCTGATGGCGCGGCAGTCGGATCATCTCGTCGTCCATGGCCAAACCCTGCACAGCCTGGCGGTGGCGCGCTACGCGAAGTCGCGGGACCACGTCCATGTGCTCTCGCACCCGGCCATTCAGCGCTATGCGGACCTCGCCAGGCGCGAGGGCATGAGACGCCGCGCCGAGGACGGGTCCTTCCGCGTTCTGATGTTCGGGCGGATCTTCGCCTACAAGGGTCTCCAGACCCTCATCGGGGCTGAAGCGCTGCTCAAGCGCCGGCTGCCGGAGTTGAGGGTGATCATCGCCGGTCGCGGCGATGATCCGAATGAGTTCAGGCCGCTCATGGGCGAGCCTGTCCGCTACGATATTCGTAACCGGTTCATCGAGGATACCGAGGTCGCGCAATTGTTCCTGGACGCGGACCTCGTCGTCCTGCCCTACACAGAGGCGTCGCAGAGCGGTGTTCTCAACCTCGCGGCAGCGTTCGGCGTCCCCGTCGTCGTGACGGATGTCGGCGAACTGGCATCGACCGTGGGCCCCAACGGTCTCGGTCTCGTCGTGCCGGCCGGCAATCCGGAGGATCTCTCGGAAGCCATCCTTGCACTGAGCAGGGATGCCGGCCTCCGAGCCAGGCTTGGCGCCAACGCGCTCGCCTGGGCGCACGGCCCGAATGCTCCCGGTGCCGTGGGCGAGACGGCCGCCGCTCTCTATCGAAAGGTCGTGCGGTCATGCGTGCCGAACTAGACCAGGCAGAACGGCTGTCTCGCGGCCGCGAGGCCGCGAGCCGCGCGCAGGTGTCATCCGCGTCGGTCGCGGTCCGCCACTATGTGGCCGGCGGACGGGAGCATGGGGGCGGCATCGGGCGTCTCGCCGGCTACATCGTCGATGCCGCGGCGGCGTCCGGCGTCCGGCATGCCGTAACCGACACACGGGGCCGCCGGTGGTCCGCTCCCGTTTCGGCAGCGCAGCTTTTGCTGGCGATGATCAGAATGACATTGGACCGCGTGCAAGCGCCTGCGCTCATCCATCACATCCATGTCGCGGGCCGCGGCAGCACGCGTCGCAAGCTGCTGCTCGCAGCTGCCGCCCGCGCCCTCGGCTGCCGCCACATCGTCCATCTGCATGACTACGACTACGCGGCCGACTATGAGTCCCGCAGGCCTGGCATGCAGGCCGCAGTCCGACGCATGTTCCAGCGGGCCGACCGTGTGATCGCGCTCGGCATGCGCGATCAGGCGACGCTGACCGGCGCGCTCGGCGTGAACCCGGATCGGCTGACCATTCTTCATAACTGCGTCCCCGATCCCGGCGAGACAGTTCGCGTCCGCGCGGCGCGGCCGCTGATCCTCTTCCTTGGAAGACTCGGCACGCGAAAGGGCGTGCCGGAGCTGCTTCAGGCCCTCGCGGATCCCGTCATGGCGCCGCTTTCGTGGCAGGCCGTCATGGCCGGCGACGGGCCGGTCGACGAATACCGCCAGCGCGCGGCGGCCTTCGGCCTTGGCGATCGCACCCGCTTTCCCGGCTGGCTCGGACCGGAGCCGACGCGCGCGCTGTGCCGGGAAGCGGCGATCCTGGTGCTGCCCTCGCACGCCGAAGGGCTGGCAATGGCCGTCGTGGAGGGCATGGCGCATGGGCTCGCGGTCGTCACGACGCGCGTCGGGGCGCATGAAGAGGTCATCAACGACGGCGAGACGGGGTTGTTTGTCCCGGTCGGTGATCCGCGAACGCTCGCAGAGACATTGGCGCGCCTCGTGACCGACGAGGCCCTGCGGCTGCGTCTCGGCGAGGCGGCCAGGCGACGATACCTCGCCGATTTCAGCATCCAGGCCTATCTCTCATCGCTGGAGCGCATCTATGAAACCGTCAAGCGTCAATAGGGCCGGCGGGGTCCGGCTCGCTCCGGTCACGATCCCTGTCCATGACAGCGATGGCTTCCAGCGCAGCCGTTTCGCGGCGCCGCCGCCGATCATGGCGCGCCCCGACGAGTTTGACCTGTCGTCGGGCTTCCGTCTCCTGCGCCGGCGCTTCTGGCTCATCGCGATCCTTACGGCGGTGCTGACGACTGCGCTGGTTCCGTTGATCCTGGCGATGCGGCCGTCCTATCACGCGGAGGCCCGGGTGATGATCAGAAGCTCGCCCGCGACCGCCCTCGATCTCAGCGAGAAGAGCGATACGCCGCCCGACATCGCTTCCGAGATGGAGCGCATGCTGTCGCGGGCAAGCACGGATCGCGTGGTCCGCGAACTCGGGATTGCGGATCGACAGGAATTCAATCCGACGCTCCGGGACGAGAGGATCGTCGATCAGGTCCGCAATCTCATCAGAGGCCTTATCGACCGAGGCACGCGCCGCTCACAGCCCGCCGGCGAAGGCGACGTCATGGAAGCCGTCGTCCAGAGCTACTACCGCGCGCTGGGGCTGCGGCGCGACGGCTTGTCGAACGTCGTCCAGATCGGCTTCGATTCAGAGGATCCGGTTCTCGCCGCATCGGTTCCGGCCAAGCTACTGGAGGTCTATGTCGACGAGCGGGGGGCGATCGAGCGGCGGCGTTTCGAACAGATCGGAAACTTCATCCAGTCACGCATCGCTGAACAGCGGTTGCGGGCTGACGAGGCGCGGGAGGCCGTCCGCCATTATCGTGAAACCGTGGGGCCGGTCTCGAACGAAGCTCAGGCAGCCCAATTCAAGGCGGTCGAGGACCTCTCCGCGCGCCTCAAGCAACTCGCGACCGATCGCGAACAGATCAGCGGGATGATTGTCGATCTGACGTCGCCGGAACTCGATACGGCGCTCGCCAAGATCGACCTTCCCGAGCCTCTGGCGACGACTTTTCGCGAGGTCGGGGCGCAGGCGCGGACCCTGGAGCAGATGCTCCAGGTCTACGGCGACAATGCGGACGAGGTGGTCGAGATCCGCTCCAAGCTCGTCGCGACCCGGTCGGTCCTCAGCGCGGAGGTCGATCATCACATCCAGCTGCTACGAGCCAGATTGGATACCCTCGACAGCGAGAGGCGATCCGTGGCCGAGGAACTGTCCGTCGCTCAAGACAGGCTGACGCGCTCCGCCCAGGCGCAGACGGAACTCGAGGGCCTTCTGGCGCGGGCGGAGGCGGAGCAGGCCGCCCTGGACGCGATCGAGCAGCAGCGCCGATCACTGGCAGATCGTTCTGCGATGCCGGTGTCCGATGTGATCGAGGTGCTCTCGCCGGCGGGCATCCCGCTTGCCCCGCAAGGGCGGGGCCGGCTCTTCTATCTGGTCGCTGCGCTCGGCGCCGCGTTCGCCGTGTCTCTGACCATCGCGTTCCTGCGCGAGATGCTCGACGGGAGCGTGCGCAGCCAGGATCAGCTTGCCGCCGCCCCGGGTCTCGTCCCCGCGGGGCTCCTGCCGTCCATGCCCCGTGGTCGGCGTCAGGGGCGGTCGTCACCCGCCCTTCGTGGCGTCTTCGGCGAATCGATCAGGGCCATTCTCGTCTCGCTCTGGCAGGCGAATGGCGGCGAGTTCCCGCAGAGCATCCTCGTGACATCGTCGCTCGACCATGAGGGCAAGTCCTTCGTGGCAAGAGCGCTGGCGCTCGAACTCGTCGCAGCCGGCAAGTCCGTGCTCCTGGTCGATGGCGACCTGACGCGCGGGGATCTCGGCGCAGAGTTCGCAGCCGGTTCGAGGCCCGGCCTCAATGACCTCTTGTCTCGCCGCGCCGAATTGTCCGATGTCATCCATCACGACGAGGCGACCGGGCTCGACGTCATCCCGCGCGGGGGCCAGCCCGTGCCGCGGAGACAGCATTTGCCTGACCTCGAAGCGGTGCTTCGCTTTGCGCGCGGCAGGGGACAACTCGTCATCATCGACAGCGCTCCGGTGCTCGCATCGACGGACAGCATCTTCCTGGCGCAGCAGGTCGAGCGCACTGTCGTGGTGATCCGCTGGGGGCGAACGTCGATGCGGACCGTTGAGGTCGCCGCATCGCGCCTCGGCGAGGCCAGCCGCTACCCGGCGCTGACAGTGCTGAACATGGTCAATCCCCGCCGCTATCGCCTCTACGGCTTCAGGGATGCTGCGATCTTCTCCCATTCGCTTGCCAAGTACCATCCGGCATAGACATTCTCGGCAGGGTAGAGAGCGATCTATTCGTCCTCACCGTTGGCGGATGACAGGCGGACGGCGATCTCGGTTCTGTTCTTCGCGTTTATCTCGCGCATGATGTTGCGCACGTGAACCTTGACCGTGCTTTCACGCATATTGAGTTCATGGGCGATCGTCTTGTTGCTCTTCCCTTGCCGAAGCAAGGCGATCACAGCCTGCTGCCTGGCCGTAAACCGCGACAGGCGTGACGGCTTGCTCTTCCGCAGGGCCGTGCGGCGATAGTCCGAGAGGCTGTTGGCAGGGACGAAGGTACCACCCGCCGCGACCAGACGGACCGCCTCGAGGGCCACGTCCATGCCAATGCTGCTGGGAATATAGGCCTTGGCGCCCAGATCGAGCGCCTGGAGAATGGTTTCCGGCTGCTCGTCATCGGACACGACCACGACAAGCAGGCCTTCGTGCTCGCATAGCTGGCGCAGTTCCCAGAGAGACGACGCCGAGGGATGGCCGCTGCGGTGAACCAGGATCGCCATCTGGGCGATGGGGCCCGGGTTCTTGCCGTCTAGGGCGAGCCACTCTGACACGCTCGCGAATGCCGCCACCATGGCCGCCACGCCGCTTGCGGCGATCGTCCGCGCCAGGCTCTCGCGACTCAGTCGATTGCGATCAAAGAGAACGAGCGTCGGAGGCTGATCCATGAGCACGCCCAAGGACTCTCATCTGAACGAAGTCTGAGAAGAGTGTTGATTCTGGATTGCTAATGGAAGGATAAAAATCTCGGAGATATCCTCGATATGGTTTTGTTCGAGAGCGAATAAAGACCGCCGCAATCCAAAGCGCATTCGCCAGTAATTCTATATGTAGCATATCGCACCGCGCGCTCTGCAGTTGCCAAATCGGGGTGTGGCAGCGGCGCAGTCACGGCATAAAGGATATGACCCATGCAAAAAGTCGTAGGGCCTGCCGCAATACATGTCCGTCCGGCGGCAATCGAGGCCGCCGGACGGAAGGGCTTTCAGTAGCGCTGCGGGGCTGCGGGCTTGTTGCCGACGATGTCGTCGATGCGGGCCATGACCTCGGGCGTGACCTTGTCGCGGTTGTCGAGCGCGGCGAGGTTGTCGTCGAGCTGCGTGAGCTTCGAGGCGCCGAGGATCACCGTCGAGACATGCGGGTTGGCGAGGCACCACAGGAGCGCCAGATGCGTCATGGAGATGCCGATCTCCTTGGCGAGCGCCGCCAGTTCGTCGACCTTGGCGAGCTTGGCCTTGCCGCCCTCGCTCTGCCAGATCTCCTTCAGCCACTCATAGCCCGGCAGGTTGAGGCGGCTGTCGTCGGGAATGCCCTTCGAATATTTGCCGGTGAGCACGCCCGAGGCGAGCGGCGACCAGATCGTGGTGCCGAGGCCGACGAGATCATAGAGCGGCAGGTAGTCACCCTCGACCTTGTGGCGCTCGAAGATGTTGTACTGGGGCTGCTCCATGGTCGGCGGCGTCAGATTCATCGACCGCGCCACGCCCCAGGCCTCCGTGATCTGCTGGGCCGTCCATTCCGACGTGCCCCAGTAGAGCACCTTGCCCTGCGCGATGAGGTCGTGCATCGCGCGCACGGTCTCCTCGATGGGCGTATCGATGTCCGGGCGATGGCAGAAATAGAGATCGAGATACTCGACCTGGAGGCGCTTCAGCGCCGCATGGCAGGCATCGGTCACATGCTTGCGCGACAGGCCGCGCTGCGTCGGCTTCGAGCCGCCCCAGAACACCTTGGAGGAGACGACATAGCTGTCGCGGCTCCAGCCGAGACTGGCGAGCGCCTCGCCCATCAGCGCCTCGGAGACGCCGGCTTCATAACCCTCGGCATTGTCGAAGAAATTGATGCCCGCCTCATAGGCGCGCTTCATGATCGCGATCGCGTCCTTCTGGTCGACCTGCTTGCCAAAGGTGACCCAGGAGCCGAGCGACAATTCGCTGACCTGCAGGCCCGATTTTCCCAAACGACGATAGTTCATGTGTCTTCCTCGCATCCGGCGGGAGGGGGCCGGCGATGCCGGACCGGTCCCGCGATCAGTGTTTCCAAGCCTTGGTCGCGCCTTCCGGCGCGGTGCGCGGCCGCCAGGGGAGGTGGCTCCGCATGTGTTCCGGCAGCGGGGTTTGCCGGCGACGGCCGATGCGCCATCATGGTCCGGCGCGGCCGAACCGCTCGCCGCCGCGCCATTTGAAACCATTCAGAGCGTGATGCAAGAGCGGCTGGCGCAGTGTTGATCGTCCTCGGTACCCTCTCCGTCTTCGCCGTGCTGGCCTGTCACTGGATCGGCATCTTCCTCGTTCGCACCCTCTTCAACGCCACGCTCGAGCGGTTTCCGGTCCGCCGGATCCTCGGGGCCGAACTCTCGTTCGGGCTCGTGATCTTCGGTCTCGTCATGATCAATTTCGCCGATGTGACGGTCTGCACGCTGCTGGTGATGGCGGGATCGCAGGCCTCGGGCGCGGTGGCCATGAGGTTTGGCGACGCCTTTCTCTTTGCCATTTCAAATTTCACGACCCTCGGCCTCGCCGCGCCGGCGGCCGCCCATGTGCCGCCGATCGCGGGGCCGCTCATCGCCATGAGCGGCATTGTCAGCTTCGGCTGGAGCACGAGCTTCCTCGTTGCTTGCTCGCATGCGGCCCAGAAGTGGCGCAACGCACCCGGCGCGCTCTGATCACAAGAGAGTGAGCGCGTAACGCCTCCTGCCCGGCCTGCGTAGGACAGGGGGAAGGCGGCCGGACGGTGCCTTCCCCAGACGACGGCCCGTCGGCCGTGATCCAACAAGCCGGGGCAGCCATGCTCCCGAACGAAGCCTGTCGCGGGACCCTCGCGGCCGGACGGGACCCCTTTTGCCAAACGGACCGACCCTGTCGGTTCAGACTTCATCCTCCAGAGAAGGACGATCCACCATGAACACCGCCACGAAGACCCTCTTCGCCGCTGCCATCGCCACCATGGCGCTTCTCGGCGCCGCCCGCGCCGAAGACGCGATGAAGTCCGATGCCATGGGCGGAGACGCCATGGCCTCCGACCAGATGAAGCCCGACTGTCCGGCCGGCCAGACCTGCGACGACGCCATGAAGAGCGACGCGATGCAGGGCGATGCCATGAAAGGCGACGCCATGCAGGGCGACACGATGAAGGGCGACGCCATGCAGGGTGATGCCATGCAGGGCGACGACGCCATGAAGCCGGCAAAGTAACGCGCCGCGGCGATGCCGGCTCCGCCTGCGCGGGGCCGGCCTTACGGACGGGGATCCTCGATGGATGGCATCGATCGCAGCACCGCCGAGCGGGCGGCACCGAAGCGGCGCGTACTGGTTCGCAGGCATTCCGGAACCGTGCGGCTGACGCACTGGGTCAACGTGCTCTGCTTCGGCATTCTGCTCATGAGCGGGCTGCAGATTTTCAATGCCCATCCTGAGCTCTATTGGGGCCAATATGGCGCCGATGCCGACTGGTCGTTCCTGGCGCTCGAGGCGAAGCGGGGCGACAATGGTGCGATCGAGGGCGTGACGCGCATCGGCGCGCTGGAGATCCCGACGACGGGGGTGCTCGGCGCCTCCGCGGTCAATGGGGAGATCCGGCCGCGCGGCTTCCCGAACTGGGCGACGCTGCCGGGCTTTCGCAACCTTGCCGAGGGGCGGCGCTGGCACTTCTTCTTCGCCTGGCTGTTTGTCATCAACGGCGCCGCCTATCTCCTCTACGGCCTCCTGGCCGGGCATTTCCGCCGCGACCTCGCGCCCAGCCGCGACCAGCTGGCGCCGCGCCATCTCTGGCACGAGATCGTCACCCATGCCCGGCTTCGCTTCCCGAAAGGGGAGGAGGCGCGGCGCTACAATGCGCTGCAGAAGCTCGCCTATTGCGGTGTCGCCTTCATATTGCTGCCGGTCATGGTGCTGACCGGGCTGACGATGTCGCCCGGCATGGACGCGGCGCTGCCCTGGCTCGTCGATCTGTTCGGCGGCCGGCAGTCGGCGCGGAGCCTGCATTTCATCGCCGCGACGCTGCTCGTGCTCTTCGTCGTGATCCATCTTGCGATGGTGTTCGCGTCCGGCCTCTTCAACAATCTTCGCTCGATGATCACCGGGCGCTACGCGATCGAGACCGAGGAGCCGAAGCCGTGACCATCCGCCTCGACCGCCGCCGCCTCCTGACCGGGGCAGGCGTCACCGCCGCCGCGGCGGCTCTTTCGGCCTGCGCGCCGCTTTCGGCGAGCGATGGCGTCCGCAGCGTCCTCGACATGGCCGAGCAGCTGACGATGCGTGCCCAGCGGCTGCTTCTCACCGGCGATGCCCTCGCCCGCGAATTCACAGAGGCCGACCTCTCGCCGGTCTTCAAGTCGAACGGCACGCACAATCCCGACGACGAAGCCTATCAGCGGCTCGCCGAGGGCGGTTTCGCCGATTGGCGGCTGCAGGTCGACGGCATGGTCGAACGTCCGCTCGCCCTGTCGCTTGCCGACCTTCGCGCGATGCCGGCGCGCACGCAGATCACCCGTCACGACTGTGTCGAGGGCTGGAGCGCGATCGGCAAATGGACCGGCGTGCCGCTCGCAGAGGTGCTCAAGGCGGCTGGCCTCAAGCCCGGCGCGCGCTATGTCATGTTCCATTGCGCCGACGAATACGAGAAGACGCTGGACGGCAGCGGCCGCTACTATGAGAGCATCGACCTTGTCGATGCGTTCCATCCGCAGACGATCCTCGCCTATGGCATGAACGGGCGCGACCTGCCCATCGCGCATGGCGCGCCGCTGCGGCTCCGGGTCGAACGGCAGCTCGGCTACAAGCAGGCCAAATATCTGATGCGGCTCGAAATCGTCGACAGCTTCGCCCGCTTCTATCGCGGCAAGGGCGGCTTCTGGGAAGACCGTGGCTATGAATGGTATGCCGGCATCTGACGCGATCAGCCGGCCCGACGCGAAAGGACTTGGTCATGAAGACATTGGCAGCGCGGATGCGCGACGCACGGATACCGCTTCTTCTCGCCGGCGCTCTCGTCGTCGCCGGCCTCGCCGCGACCGGCATGGTCGGCTCGGCGCGCGCCGAGGGCGAGGCCTTCGTGATCCCGCCGCCCGTAGTGGACGAGGCGGCGAAAAGCGGTTCGGAAACGGCGGTGCTGGCCGGAGGCTGCTTCTGGGGCGTGCAGGGCGTGTTCCAGCATGTGAAGGGCGTGTCGCGCGCGGTGTCGGGCTATTCCGGCGGCGATGCCTCGACGGCCCAGTACCAGACGGTCGGCTCAGGCAGGACCGGCCATGCGGAATCCGTCGCGGTCACCTTCGATCCGAAGGTGATCAGCTATGGCGAGATCCTGCAGATCTATTTCTCGGTCGCGCATGACCCGACGCAGCTCAACCGGCAGGGCCCCGACACGGGGACGCAATATCGCTCGGCGATCTTCTTCAAGGATGCCGCGCAGCGGAAGGTCGCCGAAGCTTATGTGGCGCAGCTCGGCAAGACAGGCGTCTATCCCGGCAAGATCGTCACCGACATCGCCCCGCTCAAGGGCTTCTACCCGGCCGAGGCCTATCATCAGGACTTCCTGACCCTGAATCCGACCTATCCCTATATCGTCTACAACGATCTGCCGAAGATCGAGAACCTCCAGAAGCTCTTCCCGGACCGCTACCGCGCCAAGCCGGTGCTCGTTTCCGACGCCAAAAGCTGATGTCGGGAAGGGCTATCGGCCCATGCCTCACCGGCAAGGGCCGCGCTCTCTTCCCAGTCGGGCGCCTCACGCCGTTCCGGGCGTGAAGGCGAGGGCGACGCCGTTCATGCAGTAGCGCAGGCCTGTCGGCTTGGGGCCGTCGTCGAAGACATGGCCGAGATGGCCGCCGCAGCGAGCGCAATGCACCTCGGTGCGGACCATGCCGAAGGAGGTGTCTCGCGTTTCGCCGACCGCCTTTGGAAGCGGCTGCCAGAAGCTCGGCCAGCCGGTGCCGCTCTCGAATTTCGTCGCCGAGGAGAAGAGCGGCAGCGCGCAGCCGGCGCAGGTGAAGGTGCCGGCCCGATGCTCGTCCAGCAGCGGGCTCGTATAGGGCCGCTCGGTCGCCTCTTCGCGGAGCACCGCGAACTGGTCCGGCGTCAGGCGCTTGCGCCACTCCGTCTCGGTCATGGTCACTTCATAGGAGCCGCCGGCCGCGGCGGATGCGAAGCGCCCGAAGGCGCTCGCACCGAGTGCGGCGGCGCCGGCTCCGACCAGGAATCTGCGGGTGATCATTCAGCGTCTCCGTTTGGCTGGCGAGCCGAAGGGCTCTCATGACGCCATACGCAGCGCCGCCGCCAAACGTGACGGCGGCGGCCTTGGATCACCGACAGTTGATCGTCAGCGTACGGAGGAGAAGGCCGTCGGCTGCAGCAGCTGGCTGGATACGTTGGCGACGATCGGGCCGTTGCGCTCGGTATGGTCGCGGCCGCTGATCCAGTCCGGGTCCTTGATGAAGGCCGTCCATTTCGTTTCGCGCTCGGCGAGCGATTCCCAGGCGAGGAGATAGGTCAGCTGGTTGTTCGATTCGCCGATCATCGTCGTCCAGAAGCCGGCCTGGCGGATGCCGTGCTTGTCCCAGAGGCCGAGCGTCAAGTTCTGGAAGCGCGCGAGCAGGTCGGGAAGCCGGCCGGGCGGGCTCGTATAGATGCGCAGTTCGTAGATCACGGGCGGTTCCTCCCCTGGGTGATGAGGCGGCGAGAATGGCCGAGCGCGTCCTGTCGGACAAGTCCTCGCCGGGACTGGTGCCGCCGCGATGGACGCGGCATTCTCGACGCGTGTCGGGAGGAGGAACGGAATGTTCGAGGGACGCTGGCTGAACGAGCCGCCGCATGTCTGGAACGAGGGCGGCGCGCTCATGGTTCGCACGGGTCGCGAAACCGACTGGTGGAACAACACATTCTACGGCTTCCTGCACCTCTCCGGCCATTTCCTCGGCCGCGAGGCGGAAGGCGATGCGACGCTCATCGTCTCCTTCTCCGCCGCTTTCAGCCAGCAATATGACCAGGCCGGCGCGATGATCCATGTCGACGATCGCACCTGGATGAAATGCGGCATCGAGTTCACGGAAGGCACGGCGAAGTTCTCGGTCGTCGTGACGCGCGACGACCAGTCGGACTGGTCGGTGCGGCCCTGGCATGGCGATCCGCATGGCCCGGTGACGCTGCGGGTGACGCGTCACGCCGAGGCGCTGCGCATCGACGTGCTGGAGGACGGCGCATGGCATCTGGTGCGCCTCGCCTTCCTGCCGATGCCGGCCACCGTCTCCTGGGGGCCGATGGCCTGCTCGCCGAGCGGCGAGGGGCTCGAGGTGCGCTTCACGCGCCTCGAGCTTGGTCCCGCGATCGCACGCGAGATGGTCTAGGCCGCCGTCAGCAGGCCCGCATCGTCGCGCACCGGACGGCCCGACTGGAGCACCGCCACGACGCGGTTCTCCTCCTGCGCGAAGCATTCGAGGCCGGCGAGCGGATTGGCATCGACCACGACGAGATCGGCGAAGGCGCCCTCGGCGATGACGCCGACCTTGCCCTCCATGCGGATGACCTTGGCGTTGTTCACCGTGGCGTGGCGAAGCGCCTCGGCGGCGCCGCAGACCTTCTGGTGGATGAGCAGTCCATCCGCCTGATAGCTCTTCGGCGACCAGCAGAGATCGGTGCCATAGCCGACATTGACGCCGTTCTTCAGCGCCACTTCCAGCGATTTGAGGCCGCTGGCCAGCACCTCGGCGTTCTTCTCCTGGTTCTCTTCCGACCAGCCGAAGCCCATGCCGTAGATGGCGTCGGCCTCATAGGTGATGAGAGTCGGCACGAGATGCGCCTCGCGCTCGGCCATCAGCTTCGCGGTCTCGTCGGTGAGGAAATTGCCGTGCTCGATCGAGCGCACGCCGCAGGAGACGGCGCGGCGGATTCCGATATCGCTGTAGACATGCGCCATGACATAGCGCCCGGAGCGCGTCGCCTCGTCGGCGATGGCGGTGATCTCTTCCAGCGAATATTGCGGATGGACGAGCTTGTCGCCCGGCGAGGAGACGCCGCCGCCGGCCATGATCTTGATATGGTCGCAGCCCTGGCGGATGTTCTCGCGCACCGCCTTGCGCACCTCGTCGACACCGTCGGCGATGATGCCGACACCGCCGAGCGCCTCGCCGCAATTGCAGAATTCGGCGCGGCCGCGATGGTCGCCATGGCCGCCGGTCTGCGACAGGATGCGTCCGGCGACGAACATGCGCGGCCCTTTGAAGAGCCCCTTTTCCTGCGCCGCCCTGTGGCCCTGGTCGGCGCCGCCGGCATCGCGGATCGTCGTGAAGCCGCGATGCAGCATGCCGGAGAGATGCAATCCGGCGCGCGCCGTCATCTCGGAGGGCAGCACCGAGCGGCCGTCGTTGAAGGCGCCGATATAGACATGCGCATGGCAGTCGATCAGGCCAGGCGAGAGATAGCGCCCGCGAAGATCGACGCGCTTCAGGCCGGGATCGAGCGACGCCTCGTCCGTGATCGCGACGATCTTGCCGCCCCCGATGACGACCGCCTTGCCGGTCACGATCGCGCCGGCGACGACGTCGACGATGTTGACGCCGGTCAGGGCATAGCTCGGCAGGCCGTCGGGATTCTTCTGATCAGGACTTGGCATAGGTTTCCACCTTCACGGGCTCGATGGGTTCGGCCGACGGATCGACATACCCATTCTCGATATCGTAGCGCGCCGCGGCCGCGTTGCGCTCGGCCGGATCGCCCCAGCCGGAGCCGCCGGCGCTGTAATTGACGAGGCGCTCGCCCTTCTTGAGCTTGGCGCGATACATGCCGACCTTCTTCTCGCGCGCTTCGCCCGGCCAAAGGACCATATGGTTGCGCACCGGCGAGGATTCGCCGCCCTTCAGGCCCCAGCCACCGGTCTTCGACTTCTTCTTCATCGAGATGATCTCGGTGTCGCCGACCATGCGGATGGCGCGGCGCACGCCGAGGCCGCCGCGATGCTTGCCCGGGCCGCCGGAATTGGGGATCAGCTCCAGCCCTTCGTGGAAGAGGTTCGCCTGCCGCTCCAGCACCTCGATCGGCGTGTTGCGGACCGTGCTCGTCGAGGGATGCTGCAACGCCGTGGCGCCGTCATGGAGATGGGTGCCGCCCCAGCCGATGCCCTCATTGTTGCTGATGACGTAGTATTTGCCGGTGCGGTGATGGCGGCCCATGGCCATGAAGCCCGGCTCGTCGCCGCCGGAGGCGGCCGGCAACCAGTCGATCACCGGGGCCAGCGCCTTGGCGATCAGCTCGAAGGCGACCATGTGCGTCCACGGCATATAGGTCGAGGACGGGTAGACGGCGTGGAACATGTTGCCCGGCTCGGCGCGGACGTCGAGGGCCATGAAGTTGCCGTGGTTCGACGGCGTCAGCGGTGAGGTCAGATACTTGAAATAGGTCTTCGCCATCGAGACCGTCGCGCCATAGGGCACGTTGATCGGGCCTTCGACCATCGGCGCCGAGCGGTTGTAGTCGACCGTCATGCGCTCGTCGGTGATCGTGACATCGACCGCCATCTTGATCATGTCCGGCGTCACGCCGTCGTCGTCGAGCCATTCCTCGGCCGACCACGACCCCTTGGGAAGGCCGGCCAGCGCCTGGCGGGTCTTCTCGTCGGCATGGACGAAGAAGGCCTCGATGGC
>Ga0209933_1000771_pt1 | contig 46758 bp, 40 predicted proteins | sample ThiBiot_300_biof_FD_183944 | JGI IMG/M metagenome (GOLD analysis project Ga0209933, IMG submission 183944) | Wastewater bioreactor microbial communities from Cape Town, South Africa - Thiocy_cont_300_biof (SPAdes) | ecosystem: Engineered > Bioremediation > Thiocyanate > Unclassified | place...
AGCATACGGATCGACGTCATCGAAAACTCCCTGCCCCGCTTCAGCGGGCCTTTCCCCCGGTTTCCCGTCTTCAACCCGTCTGCATCCAGGTTTCCTGCAGATGGCGCCACACCACGCCGCGCGGCGCCGCCTCGTCGCCGAGAAACAGCGCCATCGAGCGCCGCCGCGTGATGCGGCCGTCACGATACTGTCGCTCGATATAGATGAGCAAGACGGCATCCCCGGAGGCGTGGACGAGCTCGACATCCTCGATGCCGATCTCGAAGCGGTCCGCCATCGAGCCGAAGGCGCCTTCGATCCAGGGCACGATCGCGCCCCGGTCCAGCATCTCCCCGCCCGGCGTCGTCAGGCGAAAGTCCGGATGCGTCGTGGTCAGCCAGAGCTCGAACTCGTCGCGCGTCGCCGTCCCCAGGAACCAGCGGACGAAGAAATCATGCGAGGCCGCGATCTCGGCGACCGCGGCGCGCGCGAGCGGATGATCGGGCAGGGGGCGATCGGTGCTCATTGGGCGTTGAGATTGTATTTCATGATCGAGCCATGGCGTCCGGTGCGGTCGCGTTCGAGCGTATAGACGTCGCCCTCGAGCCCGCGCCCCTTGGCGATCACCGCGTCGATCGCCGCCCGGTCTTCGTCGTCGAGCGTGAGCGCGCCGATGGCCAGATTGCGGGCGAGATGGGCGCGGCTGCGGGCGCCGACGATGACGGCCGCGACGCCCGGCCGGTCGAGCGTCCAGCGGCTGGCGACGGTCGCGATGTCGGCGCCATGTTTCGCGCCGATGCGGGCCAGCGTCGCGAGGAGTTCCTGAAAGAGATCCCAGCCGCCGAAATCCTCGATGATCAGCTTGTACTTCGTCAGCGAGCGGTTCTCGAGCGGATGCTCGGGCTCTGTGGCGCCCAGCCAGCGCTCGCCCAGGAAGCCGCCGGCGACGGTGCCGTAGCACAGAAGGTCGATGCCGTTCTCGGCGGCCAGCGCGACCAGCTCCTTTTCCGGGCGCTGGTCGAGCACGGAATACTGCACTTGCAGCGTCCGGAGCGGCACGCCGGCAGCGAGGATCGCGCGCACCCGCTCGCAATCGAAATTGGTGCCGCTGACAAAGCGGATCTTGCCGGCCTGCCGCAGTTCGTCGAGCCACACGGCGGCCTCGACATAGCGCGGCTCGGCATAATCCCACCAATGGAACTGCACGAGGTCGAGCCGTTCCATTTTCAGCCGCATGAGCGACTGGTCGATGATCGCCTCGATGTCGGCCTTGCGGAGGCGCGGCAGGATCGCAAGATCCGGCACGCATTTGGTATGGACATGGATGCGGCCGAGCGCCGCCTTGCCATAGGTGGCCCCGAAGGCGGCGCGGAAGTCGCCGATCATCGCCTCCACGCCGGTATAGATGTCGGCGCAGTCGAAAGTGACGATGCCGGCCTCGGCGAAGGCGGCCATGTCCGCAATGGCGTCGTCGCGATCGACCGGGCCGTGGCCGCCGGCCAGCTGCCAGCCGCCGCGGATGACGCGCGAGATGCGGTAGTCGGGCGCAAGGTCTCTGTATTCCATGGGTCTTGCTTTCAATCGGCCGCCGGCAGCGGCACGGCCGTCGTCTCGGCATGCGAGAAGCGGCGGAGGCCGAGCCTCGTGATGCGCAGCCGCGACGGACAGTTGGGATCGGGGCAGGCGACTTCGGCGTCGCTGGTCATCCAGTCGTTCTGATGGGTCGGCCGCTGCTTGGCGGCGAGGAGGGGAAGCACCGAGGCGAGCGAATAGATCGAAATGCCCTGGCCGGGCGGAAGATGCAGCATCTCGCCCCTGAGCTCGAAATGATCGCCGACCTTGGCGCCGCAATAGAGCTTCGCCCCCGGCGGCGCCACCACCTCGACGCGCAGATCGTAGAGCGTGAATGCGTCATCGGCCCCGCGGGGCGGCTCGTCGGCCATTGCCATCCTCCTCGAACGCAGGCCTCGCCCCTTGAGTACGCGCCTGAGCCATGGTGAAACGGGCGGGGTCCTTCGGGGCCGATCCGCTCCATCCGCCTTGGTCTGGCGCAGGCATGCTTGAAGTTCAATCGGTTTCCAAGTCCTTCGACGGCTTTCGGGCGGTCGACGGCGTCAGCTTCGCGGTCGCGCGCGGCGCGATCACGGGGTTGATCGGGCCGAACGGGGCCGGCAAGACGACGACCTTCAACCTCATCGCCGGCACGCTCGCGCCCGATGCCGGATCGATTCGCGTCGACGGCCGGGCGGTCGAGCATGAGCCGGCGCACCGGCGCATCGCGTCCGGGCTCGCGCGCACCTTCCAGATCCCGAAGCCCTTCGCGGCGATGACGGTGCTCGAAAACGTGCTCACGGCGGCGCAGGACCAGCCGGGCGAACGCCTCCTGCCGGCGCTTTTCGCGCGCGGCGCCGGTCGGGCGCAGGAGCGGCGCAATATCGAGCGCGCCCGCGAGATCATCGCCTTTCTCGAACTCACCCGTGTCGAGCGCGAGCCGGCGCGCGTCCTTTCCGGGGGCCAGCGCAAGCTGCTCGAACTCGCCCGCGTGCTGATGGCGGGGCCGAAGCTCATCCTGCTCGACGAGCCGGCGGCGGGGGTCAATCCGGCGCTGCTCGAGACGATCATGGCGCGGATCGAGGAGATCAACGCCCGCGGCATCACCTTCCTGATCATCGAGCACAATATGGATCTCGTCGCGCGGCTCTGCGGCGAGGTGGTCGTGATGGCGGAGGGGCGCGTGCTCGGTCGCGGCCGGCCGGCCGAGATGGCGCGCGATCCGCGCGTCGTCGAGGCCTATCTCGGCGGGGTCGCGGCGTGAGCGAGGCGGCCGTCCTCTCGGCGACCGATCTCGAGGCCGGCTACGAGCCCGGCCTGCCGATCGTCAAGGGCGCCTCGATCAGGGTCGGGCGTGGCGAGATCGTCGTGCTGCTCGGCCCGAACGGCGCCGGCAAGTCGACGCTGATGAAGGCGATGGCGGGTCTCGTGCCGGTCTCGCGCGGCGTGGTGCGCCTCGGCGAGGCCGATATCACGCGGAGCCCGGCCCATCGCATGGTCCGTCTCGGCCTCGCTTTCGTGCCGCAGACGGAGAACATCTTCACGACCATGAGCATCGAGGAAAACCTCGTCCTCGCCGGCCATGTCGTGGCGCCGGCCGAGCGCCGCGCCCGCGTCGAGGCGATGTTCGCGCTCTTTCCCGATCTTGCCGCCCGCCGCCGCCTCGCCGCCGGGCGCCTCTCCGGCGGCCAGCGCCAGATGCTGGCCGTTGCCCGCGCGCTGATGATCGACCCGACGGTGCTGATGCTCGACGAGCCCTCCGCGGGCCTCTCGCCGAAGCTCACCGGCGAGGTGTTTGCCAAGCTCGCCGAAATCCGCCGGACGGGCGTCACCATCCTTCTCGTCGAACAGAACGCCCGCGCGGCGCTCGCCATCGCCGATCGCGCCTATATCCTTGCCGACGGCCGCAACCGCCATGAGGGGCCGGCCGCGAGCCTCGCCGCGGATCCCGAAATCGCGGCGCACTATCTCGGCCTCGGCGGCGCCGACGATCTCGAAAGGACCCGCCGTTGAGCCTGCAGTTCCTCGCAGACGGCATCTTCGCCGGCGCGCTGATCGGCCTCGGCGCGGTCGGCCTGACGCTGACCTATTCGATCCTGCGCTTCTCGAACTTCACCCATGGCGACTTCGTCAGCTGGGGCGCCTATCTGGCACTGACCGTGACCGGGGCGCTGGCCGGGACGCTGCTTCCGGCCGCGCGCTTCGTGCCCTTCTCCTTCGGCTGGCCGCTCGTCGCCGGGGCGCTGATCGCCATGGTGCTGACAGGTCTCCTCGCGCTCGCGCTCGACTTCGCCCTGTTCCGCCCGCTCCGGCGAACCGGCCACGGCATCGTCATGGTGATCGCGAGCTTCGGCGCCTCGCTAGCCCTCCGGGCGCTGCTCGAATTCCTCTTCACCTCCGAGCCGGCCTATTTCAGCCGCGCCATCCAGATCGCGATGCCGATCGGCTTCGGAATCCGCGTGACGCCCGATCAGGCGGCGATGATGGGCCTCGCCGCGATCGTCGTCGCCGCCATGCATCTTCTCCTGACGCGTACCCATATCGGCCGTTCGATGCGGGCGGTGAGCGAGAACCCGGCGCTGGCGCGTGTCGTCGGCATCGACGTCGCCGCCGTCATCCGCGCCACCTGGCTGATCGGCGGCGCGCTCGCCTGCGTCTCCGGCATCATGCTCGGCCTCACGGTGCAGATCCGGCCGCAAATGGGCTTCGACCTCCTTCTCCCGCTCTTCGCCGCGGCCATTCTCGGCGGCATCGGCAGCGTCTGGGGCGCCATCCTCGGCGGCCTCGTCGTCGGCATCGGCGAGGCGGCGGCGGTGCAGTTCGTCGGCTCGGAATATCGCGCCGCGGTCGCATTCCTGCTGCTGATCGCCATGCTGCTCGTCCGCCCGCGCGGCTTCTTCGGAGTGCGCGAGGGATGATCGACCTCATCGGCTATGGCGCCTTCTTCCTCGTCACGGCGCTGATCTTCGGCGTGCTGGCGCTCGGGCTCAACCTGCAATGGGGCCAGACGGGACTGTTCAATGTCGGCGTCGCCGGCTTCGCGGCCATCGGCGCCTATGCCTCGGCGCTGGTGACGACGCCGGATGCGGCCGAGCGCTTCGGCGGTTTCGGCTGGCCGATCGCCGCCGGCTGGCTTCTCGCCATGGTTCTCGCCGGCGCGGCGGCGCTCGTCGTCGGCATCGCGACCTTGCGGCTGCGGGCCGACTATCTCGCCATGACCACCTTCGGCATCGCGGTCACCATCCAGGTCGTGGCGCTGAACGCGACGGCGCTGACCGGCGGGCCGTTCGGCATTGCCTTCATCCCGCGTCCCTTTTCGGGCCTTGCCGAGAACCCGCTCGCCTTCAATTTTGCCAATCTGGCGCTCACCGCGGCGGTGACGCTCGGTCTCTTCCTGATGCTGGAGACGCTGACGCGGAGCCCCTTCGGCCGGGTCCTCCGGGCCATCCGCGAGGACGAGGCGGCGGCAGCCTCGCTCGGCAAGAACGTCAATCTCTACCGGCTGCAGGCTTTCGCGCTCGGCGGCGCGATCATGGGCCTCGCCGGCGCCATGCAGGCGCATTTCATCGGCTTCATCGCGCCCGACAATTATCTCTCGATCCTGACCTTCCAGGTCTGGGCGATGCTGATCGTCGGCGGCTCGGGCAACAATCGCGGCGCTCTCATCGGCGCTTTCGTCGTCTGGGCCCTGTGGAGCCTCTCCAGCCTCGCGGTCGGCAGCCTCGTCGCGCCGTCCTTCCAGGCGCGCGCCGCCGCGCTGCAGATCGTGGCCATCGGCGTCGCGCTGGCGCTGATCCTGCTCATCCGCCCGCGCGGCCTCATCGGCGAGCGCGCCACCGTCTCGCGCGATGTCGAAGTCGCGCCCGGCGACATCGCCGACAAGACCTGACGACCCGAACGCAGGACAATCCCGAAGGATCCCCCATGGCCAACCTCTTGCCGATCTTCGACGGACATAATGATGTCCTGCTGCGCCTCTGGGGCCGCGACGACGGCGCCCGCGCCTTCGTCGAAGGCACGGCGGACGGCCAGCTCGACCTGCCGCGCGCCCGGCAGGGCGGCCTTGTCGGCGGCCTCTTCGCCGTGTTCGTGCCCTCGCCCGGCGGCTTCGCCTATGCCGACAGCATGATGTCGGGCAGCTATGACGTGCCGCTGCCCGATCCGCTGCCGGTCGCGGATGCGCGCGGTCCGGCGATCGCGATGGCCTCGCTGCTGCTGCGCATCGAGCGGCAATCGGAAGGCGCCGTCGCGATCTGCCGCAGCGCCGCCGAGATCCGCGCGGCCATCGCCCGCGGCGCGCTCGCGACCGTGCTGCATATGGAAGGCGCCGAGGCGATCGAACCCTCGCTCGAAGCGCTCGATGTATTCCATGCGGCGGGCCTGCGCTCGATCGGCCCGGTCTGGAGCCGGCCGAACGCCTTCGGCCATGGCGTCCCCTTCCGCTTCCCCGGCTCGCCCGACATCGGACCCGGTCTCACCGATGCCGGCAAGGCGCTGGTGGCCGCCTGCAACGCGCTTCGCATCATGATCGACCTGTCGCATCTGAACGAGGCCGGTTTCTGGGACGTCGCCGCGCTCTCGGATGCGCCGCTCGTCGCCACCCATTCCAACGCCCATGCGGTCACCGCCTCGGCGCGCAACCTGACCGACCGGCAACTGGACGCCATCCGCGACAGCGACGGCATGGTCGGTGTGAATTTCGCGACCTGCTTCCTGCGCGAGGACGGGCGGATGACCGTCGACACGCCGCCCGAGACCGTTCTGCGCCATCTCGACCATCTGATCTCCCGCCTCGGCGAGGACCGCGTCGGCTTCGGCTCCGATTTCGACGGCGCCATGATCCCGGCCGAGATCGGCTCGGCCGCCGGACTTCCCGCCCTGGTCGAGGCGATGCGCGCCCACGGCTATGACGAGCCGCTGCTGAGAAAACTCGGCACGGAGAACTGGCTGCGCGTTCTGGAAAAGACGATCGGCTGACGGGCGAAACCGTCTCGGGGGAGACAAGAAGCGGCCCGGCAAGGGCCAAGAAGAGCCAAAAAGAAGAGCGTAGGAAGGAACGGCCATGACCATCAGCAACCGGATCGCCATGGCGGCGTTCATGCTCGTCATCGCGCTTGCTGCGATACCCGCGCCGGCGCGGGCGCAGACGGCGGAGCAGCCGCCCCGGAGCCCGGCGGTGGCCGCGAAGCCGATCACGGTCGGCGTCTTCGTCAACCCGCCCTTCGTGATGCGCGACGGCGACCGCTATACCGGCATGGCCATCGACCTCTGGCAGTCGCTTGCCGCCCGGCTGCACCAGCCCTTCGTCTATCAGAGCTACCCGAGCATTCCCGGTCTCATCGACGCGACCAGCCGCGGTGAGGTCGACCTCGCGGTCGCCAATATCACGGTGAACGAGAACCGGGCGCGCCGCATCGACTTCACGCAGCCCTGGTTCGATGGCGGCCTCCGGATCATGGTCGCCGACACGCATCATTCCAGCTTCCGCGACGTCTTCGACGGCATCAGGAATTCAGGCTTCCTGCGGTCCTATGCGTGGATCCTGCTGGCGATCCTCACCGCGTCGCTGGTGCTGACGATCTTCGACCGCCGCTTCGACAAGGCCTTCCCGCGCCGCTGGCGCGACGGCTTCGCGGAGAGCTTCTACACGGTCATGCAGATCTCCACGACCGGCAAGCCGGCCGTTCGCAAGAACCTCTTCGGCTGGATCGGACGCATCTGGCAGGGCATCTGGCTGATGGCCGGTGTGGTGGTGATCGCCTATGTGACCTCCTCCGTCACCACGGTCATGACGACGCTGGCGCTCACCAACCAGATCCGCGGCCTCGAGGATCTCGACGGCCGCACGATCGGCGTCCTGCGCGGCACCGTCGCCAACGAGTTCGCGCAGCGCGAGGGTTTTCGCCACCAGCCCTATGCGCAGATCGGCGATGCCGTGAACGCGCTGCTTTCCGGCGAGATCGACGCCATCATCGAGGATGCGCCGATCCTGCAATACTATTTCTACACCCATCCCAAGGCCGATGTCCGGCTGGTCGGCCGGCTGTTCGAACGGGACAAATACGCCTTCGGCCTGCCGCAGCGGAGCACGCTGCGCCTGCCGGTGACGGTCGAGATCCTGTCGGCGCAGGAGCGCGAGGAGATCGACCAGCTCAAGATGAAGTATTTCGGCGACGAGAACTGAGACGTCAGCCGGACTCGGGCTCTGGTGTGCGCGAGAACCCCTTGCTCGCCGTCAGCATCGCGCGCGTATAGGGCTCGCTCACCGTTCCGCGGCGCAGCGCCTCGGCGGTCGTCTCCTCGACCACGCGGCCGCGGCGCATGACGACGAGCCGCTCGCAGAGATGCGCGACGACGGCGAGGTCGTGGCTGACGAGAAGATAGGAAAGGCCGAACTCGCGCCGCAGCGTCTCCAGCAGGTTGAGAATCTCCGCCTGCACCGAGGCGTCAAGCGCCGAGGTCGGTTCGTCGAGCAGCACGAGGCGCGGCCTCAGCACCAGCGCGCGGGCGATGGCGACGCGCTGCCGCTGGCCGCCGGAGAGCTGATGCGGATAGCGGAAGCGGTAGGAAGGGCCGAGCCCGACCTCCGCGAGGGCCGCGACGATGCGCGCCTCGGCATCGGCGACGCGATGGATCGCAAGCGGCTCGGCGAGGATCTGGTCGACCGTATGGCGGGGATGCAGCGAGGCGAACGGGTCCTGGAAGACCATCTGCACCGTCCGGTAGAAATCCATGCCGCGCGGCAGGCGCACGGGCTCGCCGGCAAGGCGGATGGTGCCGCCCGCGACCGGCGCGAGACCGGTGATGGCGCGCAGCACGGTGGATTTCCCCGAGCCGGACTCGCCGACGAGGCCGAGCGATTCACCTGGCCCGAGCCGCAGCGACACGCCTTCGACGGCGGCGACATGCAACCGCCCGACACCGAAGGTGACGCGGAGATCGTCGATGGCGAGAAGCGGCTCGGCCATTCTAGAGCGCCCAGGCCGGGTCGCGGTCGAGCACCGGCAGCGGGTGGCTGTCCCTGTCCAGCCGCGGCAGGCAGCCGATCAGCCCGCGCGTATAGGGATGCTGTGCGTCATGCAGCGCATCGGCGTTGAGTTCCTCGACGATCCGCCCGGCATACATGACGAGCACGCGGTCGCAGAAGGAGGCGACCAGTTCGAGATCGTGGCTGATGAGGATGAGGCCCATGCCGCGCTCTGCGACCAGCGCATCGAGGATGCGCAGCACCTCGCCGCGCACGGTCACGTCGAGCGCCGAGGTCGGCTCGTCGGCGATGAGGAGTTCGGGATCGGTGATGAGCATCATGGCGATCATCACCCGCTGCCCCATGCCGCCGGAAAGCTCGTGCGGATAGAGCGCCATCACGCGCTCGGGCTGGTCGATGCGCACCGAGTGCAGCATGGCGAGCGCCGCCTTGCGCGCCTCGCCCCGGGACGCGCGGCGATGGGCGCGATAGGCCTCGACGATCTGCTGCCCCACCGTCATCACCGGGTTCAGCGAATAGCGCGGGTCCTGCATGACCATGGTCATGCGGCTGCCGCGCAGCGCCCGCCGCTCGCGCTCCGAAGCACGAAGGAGATCGATGCCGTCGAAGGCGAGCCGCTTGGCGGAGACGGTGCCGTTCCGCGCGGTGAGGCCGAGCAGGGCTCGGCCGGTCTGCGACTTGCCGGACCCGCTCTCGCCGACAATGCCGAGCCGCTCGCGGCCGAGCGTGAACGAAACGCCGCGTACCGCCTCGATGCGCCCGTCCGGCAGGTCGAAGGCGACCGAGAGGTCCTCGACCTCGACGAGCGGCACGGTCATCGCACGCTCCTCGGGTCGAGCACGTCGCGAAGGCCGTCGCCGAGCAGGTTGAAGCCGAGCGAGACGACGAAGATCGCGATGCCGGGCATGGCGGCCACCCACCACTGGTCGATGAGGAAGCGGCGGCCTTGCGCGATCATCGTGCCCCATTCCGGCGTCGGCGGCTGCGCGCCGAGGCCGAGAAAGCCGAGCCCCGCGGCGGTCAGGATGATGCCGGCCATGTCGAGCGTCACGCGCACGGTGACCGAGGAGAGGCAGAGCGGCACGATATGTTTCAGGAGGATGCGCGCCGAGGAGCCGCCCTGCAGCCGCACGGCATGGATGAAGTCGCTGTTGCGGATCGTCAACGTCTCGGCGCGGGCAAGCCGCGCATAAGGCGGCCAGGCGGTGATGGCGATGGCGATGATGGCGTTCTCGATGCCCGGCCCCAGCGCCGCGACGAAGGCGAGCGCCAGCACGAGCCTTGGAAAGGCGAGGAAGATGTCGGTGATCCGCATCAGGATGCGGTCGATCCAGCCGCCGAAATAGCCGGAGATGGTGCCGATCGCGAGGCCGATCGGCGTCGCGATCACGGTGACCAGGACGACGACCGCGAGCGTCAGCCGCGAGCCGTAGATGATGCGCGAATAGATGTCGCGCGCCTGGTCGTCGGTGCCGAGCCAGAACACCGGCCCCGGCGGCAGCAGCCGCTCGGTGCGGAGATCGCCGCCGGCGGTCGGCGAATGGGTGGCGAGGAGCGGCGCCAAGGCGGCGACGACGACGAGCAGCACGACGACCGCGAGCCCGACCATGGCGGTCGGGTTGCGGGCGAGGCGGCGGAAGCCCTGATAGAGCCCGCCGAGCCGGGCCTGCATGCGCGAGCGCGGCTCCGATGTCGTCAGCCAGAGGCGAAGCGGGGAGGCGGTCGCCATCAGCGTGTCCTCGGATCGAGCAGGCGGTAGAGAAGGTCGGAGAGAAGGTTCAGCGTCACGAAGGCCGCGCCGACCACCAGAGTGCCGCCGAGCACGGCATTCATGTCGGCATTCTGCAGCGAATTGGTGATGTAGGAGCCGATGCCCGGCCAGGCGAAGACGGTCTCGGTGAGCACGGAGCCTTCGAGCAGCGTCGCATAGGAGAGTACGACGACCGTCAGGAGCGGCACCGCGGCGTTCCGAAGCGCATGGCGCCAGATCACCCGCGTCTCGGAGAGGCCCTTAACGCGGGCAGTGATCACATATTCCTGGCCGAGCTCGTTGAGGAGCAGGGCGCGGGTCATGCGGCTGATATAGGCGAGCGAGAAATAGCCGAGAAGGCATGCCGGCAGAACGAGATGCGAGACGGCGTTCCAGAACACATCCGTCTGCCCCTGCATCAGCGCATCGACGGTGAGCATGCCGGTCACCGGCGTCACCATATAGTCATAGGCGATGTCTAGCCGGCCGGGCCCGGCCACCCAGTCGAGCCGCGCATAGAAGAGGAGGAGCGCCATCAGGCCGAGCCAGAAGATCGGTACCGAATAGCCAACGAGCCCGATAATGCGCACGATCTGGTCGAGGAGGCTGCCCGAGCGCACCGCCGCGAAGACGCCGAGCGGGATGCCGATCAGCGTCCCGATCACGGTGCCGAGCGTCGCGAGTTCGATCGTCGCCGGGAAATAGGTGCGGATATCCTCGATGACCGGGTTCGTCGTCAGCACCGAGCGGCCGAAATCGCCGGTCACCGCCTTCACGAGATAGATGCGGAACTGCTCGAGGAGCGGCAGGTCGAGCCCCATCTCGGCGCGCACCCGCGCATAGACATCGCCCGACGCCCGGTCGCCGACCACCGCCAGCACCGGATCGATCGGCACGACGCGGCCGATGACGAAGGTGACGACCACGAGGCCCAGGAGCGTGATCGCCAGCGTCAGGAGGAAGCCGGCGATGCCGCTCAAGACAGCCAGCGCGACGGCGCCGCGCCGCTCCGGCCGCGCCGCGAGGGCGCCCTGGTCGAGGCTCACTCCTTGCTCGTCGCCGTCGCCAGGTTGTTGTCGAAGGACGGACCCATGATGAAGCCCTTCACATTGGCGCGCTCGGCGGCGTTCTCGGTCTGCTGGAACATGATGACGAACGGCCCGTCCGCCATGATCTCGCGCTGCATCGCCTCATAGAGCGCCGCGCGCTTGGCCGGGTCGCGTTCGAGAATGGCGGCGTCGACTTCCTTGCCGAGTTCCGGCGTCTCCCAGGCATTGCGCCAGGCGAGCGTCTTCGACGAAGCATCGTCCTTGTTGTCGGGATTGGAGGCGAAGGTCTGCGCGTTGGTGTGCGGGTCCTGATAGTCGGGACCCCAGACTCCGATATAGATGTCATGCGTGCGGGCACGATATTTGGTCAGCGTCTGCTTGCCGTCGCCCGGGATGATCTCGAGCTTGACGGCGGCCTTGGCGAAGGTCGACTGGATCGCCTCGGCGACGCCGGTGATCGGCTGCGAGGACCGCACATCCATGGTCACGGTGAAGCCGTCCGGCAGCCCGGCCTTGGCGAGCAGCGCCTTGGCCTTCTCGACATCGAGCTTGTAGGGGTTGTCGTTGACAGCGCCGAGGAAGCCCTTGGGCAGGAACGCCTGGTGCACGTTCGCCTGGTTCTTCATGATCGTGTCGGCGATCGCCTCGTAGTCGACGAGATATTTGAGCGCCTCGCGCACCTCGGGCTTGGCGAGGTTGGGGTTCTTCTGGTTGAGCCCGAGATAATAGAGCGTGCCCTTCGGCGCCGACTGTATCTTGACGTCCGCGTTCTTCGAGACGGCCGCGATCTCCTCCGGACCGAGATTGCGGGCGATGTCGACATCGCCCTTTTCCAGGAGGATGCGCTGCGTCGCCGTCTCGGGGATGTGGCGGTAGATGACGCGGGCGAGGGGTGCGGGCGTGCCGGAATAGTTCGGGTTGCGCTCCAGCACCGCCACCTCGTTGGCGCGCCAGTCGCGGATCGTGAACGGGCCGGAGCCGGCATAGTGCGTCTTCAGCCATTCATAGCCGAAATCGCCATTCGCCTCGTGCTCCATGACGAGCTTCTTGTCGACGACCGAGGCGACCGAGGAGGTGAGCGCGTAGAGGGCGAAGCTCGGCGCATAGGGACGGTCCATGGTGAAGTCGAGCGTGTACTCGCCCGTCGCCTTGATGGCGTCCTTCACATTGTCCTTGGTGATGCCGAACTGGTTGATGATGAAGGCGGGCGACTTGTCGAGCAGCACCGCGCGCTGCAGCGAAAACTCGACATCGGCGGCGGTGATCGGGTTGCCCGAGGCGAATTTCCGTCCCTCGCGGATCTTGAAGGTGATCGTCTTGCCGTCATCGGAGACGGTCCAGCTCTCCGCGACGACGCCGAAGATCTTGGAGACATCGTCGAGATCATAGCCGATCAGCCGCTCATAGGTGTTGCCGGCGATCTCGGTGGTCGAGATCTCGAAGATCTCGGCCGGATCGAGCGAGATGATGTCGTCGATCATCCAGGCCTGGACGAGCGTGTCCTTCGGCGTTGCGGCGAGCGCCGGCGCGGCGGCGAGCAAGGCGGCAAAGACGGCCGCTCCGAAACCTCTCCTGACGAATGCGAGACCCATGATCGCTCCCCGGCTGCCTGAGGCGGATCGGGGAAGTCTGCATCGCCGCGCCGCCGCCGTCCATGGGCTTCAAGCGCTGTCAGGCCGCCAGCGGCTCAAAGACCAGCGACTGGTGCAGGAAGACGCCGGCCGCGACGCCATCGGCGGAGGCAAAGGTCGCGTTGTGCGGCGCCCGCGCGATGTCGCCGGCCGCGAAGACGCCGGCGACCGTCGTCAGCTTGCGCTCGTCGGTGCGGATGACCGGGCCGAGCGGCGTATCGTCCATGGTGCAGCCGAGGCGCTCGGCGAGATCGCTGTTGTGATGCGGATCGGGACCGACATAGAGCGCGTCGACCGGCAGCGCGCGGCCATCCGCGAGAAGAGCCGCGTCAAGCGCCTCGCCCTCGCCGCGAAGCCCCGTCACGGCCGCCGGTTCGATCACGACGCCGCGCGCGGCGAGTTTAGCCGCCGTCTCGGCGTCCGGCATCGCGCCGCCATTGAGAAGAAGCGTCAACGGTCCCCAGTCGGAGACGAGCAGCGCCTGATGCGACGCCATCGGGTGCGTCTGCAGAACGGCGAGGCGCCGGCCGGCGAATTCGAAGCCGTGGCAATAGGGGCAGTGGAGCACCGTTTTGCCCCAGCGCTCGGCGAGACCCGGGACGTCCGGCAGCCGGTCCGAGACGCCATAGGCGAGCACCAGCTTGCGGGCGTGGAACACGTCTCCGGCGTTGGTGGTGACCGCGAAATCGCCGTCGCCGCCTGTCACGGCGGTGGCCTCGCCCTCGATCAGGCGCGCATTGGGATAGCGCAGCAGTTGCTCGCGCGCCGCGGCGATCATGGCGAGCGGATTGCTGCCGTCCTGCGTGAAGAAGCCATGGGAGGCGGCAGCGAAGCGGTTGCGCGGGCGGCCGGCATCGATGACGAGGACCGGCCGCCGGGCACGGGCGATCTGCAGCGCGGCGGAGAGGCCGGCGAAGCTGCCGCCGATGATGATGGCGTCAAAGGGGGGCATGATTGGTCTCCAGATCGACGGAGCGGCCGCTGGCGACCATCCGCGCGTGGAAGTCTGCGCTGAGCGCGGCGAGCGTCACGGTGCCGAAGCGGGCGATGAGCAGCGCCTCGGCCTCGGCGAGGCTGTCGTCGAGCGCGGCATTCACCGCCTGCTCGACGAGGCATCCGGGCGATTCGGTCCGGTTGCCGATCGCGAAGAGGTCCGGCCGCCCCAGCGCGTCATAGATGTCGCGGAGCGTGATTTCGGACAGCGGGCGCCCGATCGTCCAGCCGCCGCCATGGCCCTTTTCCGAGCGCACGAGCCCGGCCTCGCGCAGCCCGGCCATGATCCGGCGGATGACGACGGGATTGGTTTGCATGGCCCGCGCCATCGTCTCCGATGTCACGGGTCCGTTCATTTCCGCCATGTGGAGGAGGACGTGCAGGACGCCCGAAAGCCGACTGTCGCGTTTCATGTAATTCGATATGTTACATGATGGGGCGCGCGTCAACCCTCCGCCGCGAGGGGCGGGCGATGCGCCGTCCGCGTGGACGGCGCTGCCGTTTCGTTCAGGACGCCGGCTTCAGGTGGCGCACCGGCCGCGCCGGCGCCAGCGCCGAGGCGGCGCGGGCGATCGCCTCGGCGTCGATGCCGTGATGGCGATAAAGGTCGGCGATCGTGCCCGTCTGGCCGAAATGCTCGACGCCGAGCGAACGCGTGCGGTGGCCGGCGACCGAGCCGAGCCAGCCGAGCGTCGCCGGATGACCGTCGATGACGGTGACGAGGCCGCAATGCGCCGGCAGCGCCTCGAACAGCCGCTCGGCATGCGAGCGGGCATGGACGAGACCGCGTTCGCGCGCCCGGCCCGCCGCTGTCCAGCCGGCGTTCAGCCGGTCGGCCGAGGTGACGGCGAGGAGACCGATATCGCGCCGGTCCTCGGCAAGGAGCCCCGTCGCCGCGATCGCTTCCGGCGCGACGGCGCCCTGATAGGCGATGACGAGTTCGGCATTCGGCCCCGGCTCGCGCAGCCAGTAGGCGCCGTCGACGATGGCGCGCGACAGCTCCGGTGTCAGCGGCCGCTGCGGCTGCTCGATCGGCCGGGTCGAAAGGCGGAGATAGAGCGAGCCGCCCGTTTCGTCCCGGAGCCAGGTCCGCTCGTCCGGCTCGCCGTCGGCCTTGGCGCGCTGGATATAGTCGAAGCCGAAGCCGAGGATGGTCGCGAGTTCGTCGACGAAAGCCGGCTCGAAGGCGGCGAGCCCGTCCTGCGCGAGGCCGACCAGCGGCGTGCCGATCGACTGATGCGCGCCGCCCTCTGGCGCCAGCGTCACGCCCGAAGGCGTCGCGACGAGGATGAAGCGGGCGTCCTGGTAGCAGGCATAGTTGAGCGCGTCGGCGCCGCGATAGATGAAGGGGTCGTAGAGCGTGCCGATCGGCAGCAGCCGCTCGCCATTGATGGCATGCGACAGCCCGAGCGCCGAGAGCATCAGGAAGAGGTTCATCTCGGCGATGCCAAGTTCCAGATGCTGGCCTTGCGGCGAGAATTCCCAGTTGAAGGTCGAGGGGATACGCTCGGCCTTGAAGAGATCGGCCATATTCTCGCGCGCAAAGAGGCCGCGGCGGTTCACGAACGGCCCGAGATTGGTCGAGACCGTGACGTCCGGCGAGGTCGTGACGATGCGGCGGGCGAGGTCGCTGTCCTCGCGCGCGATCTCGTTGAGGATCTGGCCGAAGCCCGCCTGCGTCGAGAGCTGCCGACCGGCCGCCGGCGGCACCGGCAACGCTTCCGGAACCGCGACCACCGGTGCTGCGCCGCTCTTCTGCCGAGCCGCGAAGGGAACTTCGGCGAGGAAGGCCTCAATCTCGGCGGGTGGCGTCGCGAGGCCCTCGAACGGTTCCCATTCATGGCCTGCCCGGACACTCATCGCCGTGCGCAGCTGGTCGACCTGCGCCGGCGTCATCAGCCCGGCATGGTTGTCCTTGTGGCCGGCGAGCGGCAGGCCGAAGCCCTTTATCGTGTAGGCGATGAAACAGGTCGGGCGCTCATGCGTCCGCGCCCTGGCAAAGGCCTCGGTCAGGCTCGGCAGGTCGTGGCCGGCGAGGTTGGTCATGAGGCTCGCGAGTTCGGCATCGCTGCGCCGCTCGACGAGCGCCGTCACCGCGCCCTGGTCGCCGATCTCGTCGAGAAGCCGCTTCCGCCACGCCGCGCCGCCCTGGAAGCAGAGCGCCGAATAGAGCTGGTTGGGACAGTGGTCGATCCAGTCGCGCAGGCGCTCGCCGCCCGGCTCGGCAAAGGCCGCCTCGAGCAGGCGGCCATATTTCAGGATCACCACGTCCCAGCCGAAATTGGCGAAGATCGCCTCGAAGCGCTCCCAGAGCCCTTCGCGCACCACGGCGTCGAGGCTCTGGCGGTTGTAGTCGACGATCCACCAGCAGTTCCGGAGGCCGTGCTTCCAACCCTCGAGCAGCGCCTCGAAGATGTTGCCCTCGTCCATCTCTGCGTCGCCGACAAGAGCCACCATGCGTCCCGCCTTGCGCCCGCCGCTCCAGCCCTTGGCGCGGACATAGTCCTGCACCAGCGCCGAAAACAGCGTCTGCGCCGCGCCGAGCCCGACCGAGCCGGTCGAGAAGTCGACATCGTCGGTGTCCTTGGTGCGCGAGGGATAGCTCTGCGCGCCCTTGAAGGCGCGGAAAGCCTCGATCTTCTCGCGGCTCTGGCGGCCGAGCAGATACTGGATGGCATGGAAGGCCGGGCTCGCATGCGGCTTCACCGCGACGCGGTCTTCCGGCCGGAGCGCCTCGAAATAGAGCGCCGTCATGATAGTCGCGACCGAGGCGGAGGAGGCCTGGTGGCCGCCGATCTTGATGCCTTCCTCGTTGTCGCGCAGGTGGTTGGCGTTGTGGATCATCCAAGCGGAGAGCCACAGAACCTTCTTTTCCAGCTCGGCGAGGATGGCGGCGGGCCGCCCGGTCTCGGTCAGGACATCCATCGGCACGACAACCTCCCTTGCTGCGCGCTCCCCGAGACTATCGCCGCTTCGCGCCGCCGTCGAACGAAGATGACGGGGAAGGCGCGTCCGTGATACTCGCCTTGCCCGGAAAGGCCCCGGCGCGGCGGCCGGGAGAGGAAGACGACACATGACGGCAGCATCGAGCGCGGCTCCGGCGGCGGATTTCAGGGCGAGCGGCGCGGCCGTTCACGGCTTCATCGAGACGGCGCTCAAGGCGGCCGGCAGCGAGAGCGCGCAGGCGGTCTCGGTCGCCGACGCCTTGACGGAGGCCTCGCTGCGCGGCGTCGACAGCCATGGCTGCCGGCTGCTCGTCCACTATGCCAAGGTCGTGCGCACCGGCCGCATCAATCCCGCCCCCAAGCTCGGCGCCAAGGTCACGGGTCCGGCGACCGTCATCGTCGATGGCGACAACGGCTTCGGCCATCACGCGAGCTTCTTCGCCATCGACGAGGCCATGCGCCTCGTGCGCGAGACGGGCATCGCCGCGGCCGCGGTCATCAACTCCTCGCATTTCGGCGCCGCCGGATGCTATCCGATGCGCGCGGCGGCGGCGGGCTTCGTCTCCTTCGCCTTCTGCAATTCGGACAGTTTCGTGCTGCCGCATGACGGCGTCGCGCCGTTCCACGGCACCAATCCGCTGTCCTTCGCCGCGCCGGTCACCGGCAGCCGACCCTATCTCTTCGACATGGCCACCAGCATGGTTCCGTGGAACCGCGTTCAGGACATGGCGGCGAAGGGGCTGAAGCTGCCGGCCGATGTGGCGGTCGACGCGACGGGCAAGCCGACCGTTGAGCCGCTCGAATCGGCGGCGCTGCTGCCGCTCGGCGGCCTCGCCTTCGGCCACAAGGGCGCCGGCCTCGCCTCCGTGATGGAGATCCTGTCGGCGGTGATGACCGGCATGCCGCATTGCGCGGACCTGCTCGGCATGGTTGGCCCGGACTGGACCACGCCGCGCCGGCTCGGCCATTTCTTCATCGTCATCGATCCGGAGCGTTTCGTGCCGCGCGCGCTCTACGATGCCGGCATGGCGGCCTATCTCGCCAATCTCCGCGCCTCTCCCGCGCGCGAGGGCAAGAGCGTCATGGCGCCGGGCGACCGCGAGTGGAAGGTCGAGCAGGAGCGCAGCGCAAACGGCATCCCGGTCGCGCCGGCGCTGAAGCAGGCCTTCGACGCGCTGGCTGCGGACCTCTCGGTCGCGCCGCTGCAGCCGGTCGCCTGACTGGCTAGGGCGCCGGCTGCCCGGCCGTCGGCGTCGTTCCGAACGCCCAGGCGAAGTCGCCGCGGAAGGCGTCATAGACAGCCCGCGCGCCGATGGCGTTGACATGGTGGTCGTCGAAGAAGGCGATCGCGCCATTCTTCTGCGGCAGGCAGATGCGCGCGTCGCAGAAGACCTCGACCGGATCGACGAAGCGGGCGTTCGGGAATTCCGCGACGATGCCGCGCATGATCGCGACGGTCTTGGCCCGCCTTGCGTCTTCCTGGGCGCGGGGAACGCCGCAACGGTCGGTGGAGAAGCCGAGCGCCTCGCTGAGATCGATGCAGTTGAGCGGGTCGGTACGCGCGAATTTCGGCAGCGGGCCCAGCACCAGCATCCGCCTTGTGCCATCGGCCGTGAAGCGCTGGAGCATGGCGCGGAGCGCGGCGCCGAACCGCTCCTCGGCCCAGGCGGTATCGGAGCCGTGATAAAAACTCGGCACCGCCTCCCAATAGCCGTCGAAGATCGCGAAGCCCGCTTTGGTGCCGAGCCCGGGCACGAGCCGCTCGAGCCGCTCCGCCATCGGCCGGCAGGCGACGTCGTCGCGGCTCGCGGCCGCGTCGAGCATCAGGTTCTGCAGGTTGCAGCCGGGTCCGGTCATCTGCAGCAGCCGCGTCCCGTTCTGCTCGGCCTCGAAGCCGAGCCGGGGCTGCATCGCCAGCGCATGCGAATCGCCGAACAGGATCCCGAGCGGACCGGGTTCCGAGAGGCAGGCCAGCTGCGCGTCGATCGATGTCGAAAGGCAGCCGCTGGTCCCTGCCACATCCGCCGCGTCGATGCGCGCCGTCGTCGGATCGGTGCGCGCGCGGTGATAGCCGAGTTCGGCGACCCCGGTGCCGGCCAGCGCCATGACGGCGGCGGCGGCAACGCCGGCGAAGGTGATGCGCACCGCGAGCCGGCCGCCCGGGGCAAGGCCGGCGCGGCGGCGCCAGGCAAGGATCGGCAGCTCGATCAGGTACCGCGTCGCAATGGCGAGCAGCACCGCGAGGGCGACCGCGATGGCGCTGACGAGCGCGGGCGGCGCATCGGTCGGCAGCAGGCGGCCGAACACCAGCAGCGGCCAATGCCAGAGATAGAGCGCATAGGAAATCTGCCCGACGAAGACGACCGGCGCCAGCGATAGCAGCCGGCTGGGCAGCGCATGCGGATCGACGAGGCCGGACAGGATGACGAGCATCGCTCCAACAACCGGCAGCAGCGCCGCATAGCCGGGATAGCCGAGCACGCGGTCCTCGCTGCCGGCGCCGACGCCGAGCCAGCCGAGACCGATAAAGCCGACGGCAAGCGCGATCATGACGAGCCCTGCGATCCCGGAAAGGGCTGCCGCGGCGCGCGAGCGGCGGAGCCAGGGCGCCGCGGCGAGGGCCGCGATGACGCCGCCGGCGACGAATTCCCAGGCGCGCCACCAGGCGAGGAAGAAGGCCGGATTGCGCTCGGCGACACGGAGGTCGATATCGGGCGGCGTGAAGAGGACGCAGCCGACAAGGCTGCCGAGCGCGATGATCGCGGCGGCGACGGCAAGCAGGCGGCGAGGGCGCCAGTCCTTCTTGCGGGCCAGCGCGAACAGTCCTGCCATCAGCAGCGGCACGACGAGATAGAATTGTTCCTCGACCGCGAGCGACCAGGTGTGCAGCAGCGGCTTCAGATCGGCGCTGGTGTCGAAATAGCCGCTGCTCAGCCAGAAATAGACATTGGTGAGGAAGGTCGGCGCGAGAATGGCCGACCGGGCGAGGCCGCGAAGATCGGCCGGCGCGCGCAGGAGGATCGTTGCGATCGCGACGGTGACCGCGAGCATCACGAAATAGGCCGGCAGGATGCGCAGCGCGCGCCGGGCGTAGAAGTCGAAGATCCCGAAACGCCCCGCCTCGAGGCCGGCCACGATCTGGTTGATGATCAGGAAGCCGGAGATGACGAAGAAGATGTCGACGCCGACGAAGCCGCCGCCAAAGCCCGGGACGCCGGCGTGATAGGCGACGACGGCCACGATCGAGATGGCGCGGAGACCGTCGACATGGGGCTTGTAGCCGCCCTCGGCCGGGGCGGCGCTGGTGCCGGGAGACCGGCTTTGGCGAGGCTGGGCATCGGCGCCGAGGCGCATGCGGAAGACCCCGCACCGGGATGAAGGACGCCGCCTTATGCGTCAGCGAAAGCGCGCCCGCAAGCCTGCCGCCGATATCGCCATCCGGCCGCTTCGCCTGCTATGAACGGCGCGGCCGGTCGGTCGGCTGGAAGGACGAGAGACGAAATGCGTGAAGACGATGTCATTCCTCCCGGGGCCCTGACGCGGCCGCTCGCGGCGCCGCTGGTCGAGGCGGCGCGGCTCCGCGCCGAGGGTCCGCAGCTCGACGAGCGCGACGTGGCGCTTTCCCGCCGCCAGTTCGTCGAGGCACGGCTGCCGCTCAGGAGCGGCGACGGCATCCTCACCGAGGATCGCGCGATCCCCGGTCCCGCCGGCCCGATTCCGATCCGTCTCTATCGCCGCGCCGGCGCCGAAGGCCCTCTGCCGATCCTCGTCTATTTCCATGGCGGCGGCATGGTGCTCGGCAATCTCGATTCGCATGACCTCGTCTGCCGCCGCCAGGCGGAACGCGCCGATCTCCTGGTCATGTCCGTCGACTACCGCCTCGCGCCCGAGCATCCCTATCCCGCGGCCACCGAGGACGCTTATGCCGGCCTCGTCTATGCGGCGCGCTTCGGCGCCGAGCTCGGCGGCGATCCGACCCGTATCGCGGTCTCGGGCGACAGCGCCGGCGGCATGCTGACGCTCGCGACGGCGCTGATGGCCCGCGACCGCGGCGGTCCGGCGATCCGCGCGCTCTTCCCGATCTATCCGATGGCCGATCTCGTCGATGTCGGGCTCTGGCCGAGCTACGAGCGCCACGGCGACGGCTCGACCGGCCTGACGACCCGCGACGTTGCCTGGTTCACCGCGCAATATTGCCCCGACCCGGCGCTGCGCGCCGAACCGACCGCCTCGCCAGTCCGCGCCGATCTCCGGTCGTTGCCGCCCGCCTTCATCATCGTCGCCGAATATGACGTGCTGCGCGACGAGGGCGTCGCAGTGGCGCGGAAGCTCTCGGAGGCGGGCGTCGAGGTCGAGTTCGCGCAAGTGACGGGCGTCAATCATGGCTTCATCGGCAGCGATCTCGGTCTTCGCGAAGTGGACGCCGTGTTCGACCGCGCGATGCCGTGGCTGGTGGAACGCCTTGGCTGATGGACCGCCCTGGCTGATGGACCGGTCCATTCGCCTGCGCGGATGACCGTCAGGCCTTGTGCCGGACGATGCCGTTCATCATCCCGAGTTCGACCTTCGCCTTGTGGATGTCATGCGGGTCGATGGCGAGGATGTTGCGGTCGAGCACGATGAGATCGGCGAGCTTGCCGACCTCGATCGAGCCGATCTTGTCCTCCATGCGCAGCTGGTAGGCGGCACCCATCGTGTTGGCATGGATCGCCTCCTCGACGGTGACCCGCTCGTCGGCGGGGCTGAGGACGGGCGCATCCGGCTGGCCGATCAGCTGGCGGGTAACGCCGACCTCGATCGACTTCAGCGGCTCGTAGGTCGAGAAATAGCCCGCCGCCGGCCAGTCGGTGCCGAAGGAGACGCGTCCGCCCTCGTTGAGGATCGTCTTGGTGCGGTACATCTTGCTGGCGCGCGGCTGGCCGTAGCGGGCGACCATGTTGCCGAGCGTGTCGGGATCGGCCGACGACCAGTTGGCAGAAAACTGCGCCGTGACGTTCAGCTTGGCGAAACGGGCATTGTCCACGTCTTCGACATAGACGAGATGGGCGATCGCGTTGCGCCGGTCGCGCGGCGGATTGGTGGCGATCGCCTTCTCGATGGCGTCGAGGGCGACGCGCGCCGTCCGGTCGCCGCAGGCATGGACATGCACGTCGTACCCGGCCGCGTCGACCATACCGATCAGCTCGTGCCACTGGTCTTCCGTGAATGGCGAGCCGCCGGTCGAATTCGGCATGTCGGCATAGGGCTCGAGCAGCCAGGCGGTATAGCCGCCCTGCGAGCCGTCGCCGACGATCTTCACGACATCGACATGCACCAGTTCGCTCGCCATCCGCTTGTTGAGATCGGTCATCGTGGCGACCGTCTTGTCGATCGGCAGCGACTTCACGGAATAGGAGCAGGAGACGCGGAACGGCAGGATTCCCTGCTTCTCGGCGTCGATATAGCGCTGGATCAGCGCGCCCTGGTCGCTGCCGACCGGCGGCACGCCGGCGTCGAACACCGTGGTGATGCCGGCCGCCGCGGCCTTGGGCAGCCAGGTCGCGAGCAGCTTCGCCATCGTCTCGGCAGTGATCGGCTCGACCGCGTTCACGAGGCCGAGCACGGCGTTGACCTCGAGCACATAGCCGGTCGGATCGCCCTTCTGGTCGCGGGCATAATAGCTGAAGCCCGGAATGGGGTCTGGCGTGTCGTGGCTGACGCCGGCCATCTCCAGCGCCTTCGAATTCGCCCACAGGCTATGACCGTCGATGGCGAAGAAGAAGGCCGGACGGTCCGGCAGGATGCGGTCGAGATCGGCACGGGTCGGCCCTTCCGGCGGGAACATGTCGACCCGCCAGCCGAAGCCGCGGATCGGGCCTGTCGGATGCGCCTTCGCATAGTCCTCGATCGCCGCGAGCACCTCGGCGAGATTGGCGAGTTGCAGGTCGACACCCGAGGTCAGGAAGGCGCCGAGGAAGGGGTGGGTGTGGCCCTCGACGAAGCCGGGCATCAGCAGCCGGCCGTCGAGGTCGATGATTTCAGTCTTCGGTCCGGCCATCGCCATAGCGCCGGCCTCGTCGCCGACATGGACGATGTGCTTGCCCCGCACCGCGACGGCGGAGGCAGCGGAGCCGGTAACCGTGTAGATGGGGCCGTTGCGGAAGATGAAGTCGGCCGGGCCGTCAGAGGCCGCTGCCGCCTCGTCGGCGGAGGCGTTGGCGCCGAACAAGGTCGGCGCCAACGCGGCCGCGGCCGTGAACGCTGCCCCACCGCGCAGGACGGACCGGCGGCTGAGCGTCTGTTTGCGGCCGAAAGCTTCGAAATAAGGCGCCCAGTCGCAGGAAATGCACATCAAGATCCTCCCAGATCATGCAGGGCGCCGACATGATCGGTCGCGTCTCTTTAGTCAGGAAAACGTTACATCACGTCGCCCGACGATAAGTCTGATTTGCAGGCAGGGAGTGCTAAGATTGCGTTGAGAAGCGACCGAAGACTCTTCGGAATCGGTCGTTCTGCCGGTAGCCCACAGTCTTGGTGAGGCGATCGGCTCGGAGCGCAAGAAAACGTCACCGCGACGGCTTGTGCCGAAGGCCTCAGGCGGCGTCGCCGCTCTTTCCGGCTGCGTCCCAGCGCAGCAGATACGTCCAGACCGCATAGGCGAGCAGGCCGCCGACAATGACGATCCACATCTGCTCGCCAACGACCAGCGCCTCATAGGCGAACCAGGCAGCGACGATCGCGACCAGCAGGATGCGTCGCCAGAGCGGCGCGAAGAATGTCCGGTCGTTGCTGTGCATCGCGATCTCCTCCGGTGACGCCTCGGGTCCCATGGCGCCTCGAAGTCTTGTCGCGGGCTCATGCCATGGCGTCAAGGCGTCGCGAAACGTTAATCCCGATCGCCGCATGCTGGGGTGATTGCGCGCCCGGCGGACTGGCGCGATCATGAACAGTGCGCGAAGCCGACGCCGGGGAACCGGGATGCGGCATCGGGCATTCAGGTTCGAACGGCCGCGAGCCGCCGCTCCGGCCGGGGAGGGGCGCCATGAGCGAACCTGACGGAAGCGTCGTTCAACAGTTCCAGAACGGGATTCTGGAAGCGATCGCGCTCGGCACGCCGCTGAGCGACATCGCCAATCTCGTCTGCCGCCGTGTCGAGACGCTTGCGCCCGGTGCAATCTGCACGCTGATCCGCATCCGTGACGGCGCACTTCATCCGCTCTCGGCGCCGAGCTTGCCCGGCTCCTATTCGCAGGCGCTGCACGGGGTGCCGATCGGGCCGACCGTCGGCTCCTGCGGCACGGCGGCGTGGTTCGCCCGGCCCGTGGAGGTGCGCGACATCGCCACCGATCCGCTCTGGGACGACTATCGCGCGCTTGCCCTTCCCCTTGGTCTCGCCGCCTGCTGGTCGAGCCCGCTGCTGGCGACGGACGGATCGGTGATCGCGACCTTTGCTCTCTACTTCCGGGAGAAGCGCGGTCCTTCCCGACTGGAGCAGAGGCTGGTCGAGGCGGTCGTGCATCTCGGCGCCATCGCCATCGAGCGCAGCGACGCCGAGGAGGCGCGACAGCATCTGGCGCATTTCGACCCTCTCACCAACCTGCCCAACCGCCGCTCCTTCGAGACGGCGCTCGGTGATCTCTGTGCCGATCCGGCCTCGCATTTCGGCCTGTTGCTGCTCGGCCTCGATCGCATGGAGAGCTTCGTGCCGGCCATTGACGACCCCGGCTCGGATCGGCTGGTCGCCGAAATGGCCGCGCGCCTGTCGGGTCTTGATCGCGGCTTCTGGCCGGCCAGTCTCGGTGGCGACCGCTTCGCGGTCATCGTCGATCCCTGCCTCGATCACGCCACGCTGCAGGAGGCGGGCGAAACCGTTCTGAGGGCGATGCACGCGGCGACGGGACCCTCGCGCTTCGGCCCCCTCGACCAGAGCGTCGTGATCGGGGGCGCGTTGTTCGGGCCCGATGGCATCGCGCCGGAGTTTCTGCGCCTCAATGCCGAACTGGCGCTGGCCGCATCGCGGCGGAGCCGTCGGCGTGGCTATTTCGGCTACGAACCGGCCATAGGCGAAGCCGCCGAACGGCGGCGCGCGCTGCTGCGCCAGGTGGCGACCGCGCTCGACGAGGAGCGCATCCTTCCTTTCTACCAGCCGCTGGTGCGCCTCGACAGCGGCCGCATCATCGGCCTCGAAGCGCTGCTCCGCATGCGCCGGCGCGACGGGACGATCGTGGCGGCCGGAGAGTTCCAGCCGGCCTTCGCCGATCCGGGCCTCGCACGCGCAATGACCGAACGGCTGCTGTCCGAGGTCGCTCGCGACATGGCCGCCTGGCTCGCTCTCGACATCGATTTCGGCCATGTCGGCATCAATCTCTCGATGGCCGACTTCGCGGAGGAGGGGCTGGTTGAACGCCTCGTCGGCGCCTTCTCCGCCGCCCGGGTTCCGACCAACCGCGTCGTGCTCGAGATCACCGAACTCGTGGCCATGGACGACCCGTCGCGCGACGTCGCGGACACGCTCGGGCGCCTGCGGCGCAGCGGGTTCCTCGTGGCGCTGGACGATTTCGGCACCGGCTTCGCCTCGCTGACGCATCTGATGGCGCTGAAGACCGACGTGATCAAGATCGACCGCTCCTTCGTCGACCGCCTGCTGACCGATCATGACAGCGCCGTGATCGTCGCGGCGATGATCGATATTGCGCGCCAGCTCGATCGGCGCATCGTTGCCGAAGGGATCGAGACCCGCGCCCAGGCCGAGCGGCTGGCCGAGATGGGGTGCCGGCTTGGCCAGGGCTATCTCTATGCGCGAGCCGCGGACGCCGCGACGACGCTGGCGCGCCTTTCGGGGAGCGTCCTCAACCCGGCGGCGTGACGGTCTCGGCGGCCGGCCCCTTCTTTGTGATCGCCCAGGTCACCAGCGACATCAGCGAGACGCCGAGCACGATGCCGACCAGCCGGCCGAAGGGCGGGCCGATCGAGGAGGGCGGGCCGGTATCCACCAGCGTCACCAGGAAGGCGATCGCCGACTGCGTCCCGACATAGGCATTGGGAGAGGCGGCCAGATGGATGCGCGAGAAGACGAAGAGGCCGATTGCCAGGCACATCAGCCACCAGAGGAAATCGGTCGCGTCGATGCCGATCACCAGGAGGCCGGCAATGCCGCCGATGATGCAGCCGAGCACGCGCTGCCAGCCGCGCCTGCGCGTGGCGCCGGCGTCGATATCGACCACGATCAGGCTGGAAATCACAACCTGCGTCAGCTGCGGCAGCTGGAACTGCGTCCATGAGACGAGGATCGCGAGCGTGCCGACCCCGGCGGCGACGGCGAGCCGCATCGCATCTTCGGGGCGGACGGTGGGCGGATGGGCGACGAGGCGGGCGCCCTTGTGTCCGTCGCCGCCGAGCGCCCAGCGCGCGAGCGTCGCCACGACAACGCCGGTGACGATTTCGAAGCAGCGATTCTCTGCGAAGGCGCGCAGCTCCGTCGGCGTGACCATGCTGGAAACGATGACGATCAGGAAGGTGACTGCGCCATAGAACCAGGCATAGGCATAGGCGCTGCGCTGGCGGGCATAGATGCCGATGCCGGCGGCGAGCATGGCGGCGAGCGCCTGCGCGGCCGGCAGGCCCTCCAGAAGCTGGGCGCCGTAATAGCCGAAGAACACCCCCGCGAAGGTTCCGGCGATGCGCAGGATGCCTTTGGTGAACAGTTCGTCCGGGTCTGCATGCGCGATGACGATGGCGCTGAGGCCGGCCCAATAGGGATTTTCGAACCCGGCCGCGAGCGCGACGAGGACGGCGCCGACGACGCCGACCATGGTGGCGAAGGCGCGGCGCGTCAGCGGATCGATGCCGCCGGCTGTCGCCGTTTCGCTCGCGGCCACGTCCGCCGCCTCAGAACCAGATCAGCGCGCGGGCATCGGCACCGAGCGGCAGCGCCTCTCCCGAGGGCAGATCGTCCAGCGTGATCTCGACGGGGAAGCGGCGCGGCAGCCGCACCCAGTCGGTCGAAGGATCGACATAGGGGATGATGCGCTGCGCCTCGGGGGAGCGCGCGATTCCCGCCGCGATGCCGCTGACACGCCCGCCGACGATGCGCCAGGGCCGCGAGCCGATGGTGACCCAGACATCCTGGCCGAGCTTCAGATGGGAGAGATGCCGCTCGGCGACATTGGCGACGATCCGCGGCCGCTCGGCGGTGACGATGGCCATGACCTCGTCCCCGGCCGCGAGCGAATCGCCGCGCCGCCTTGTGAAGGGAGCGATGCGGCCGTCGACCGGCGCGGCGATGTCCGTCTTCGAAAGCCGGTAGCGCGCCTTGCCGAGCGCGGCCTCGGCGGCGCTGAGATCGGCATTGGCGACGGTGACGCGCTGGTTGGCAACCCCGAGATCCGACTGCGCGACCAAGAGGTTGGCACTCGCCGTCGCGGCATCGCGGACCGCCTCGTCGAGCGTCGCATCGGTCGAGAAGCCTTCGCCGCTCAAGGCCCGCGAACGCGACAGCGCCGCATTGGCATTGCTCAGCACCGCCTCGGCGGAGGTGACGGTCGCCTTCGCCGCCGCCACCTGGTCGCTTGCCAGCGCAAGCCCGGCCCTGGCCTGCGCCAGCGCCGCCTCGGCTTCGGTCACGTCGAGCGCATAGGGCGTCTTCTCGATGGTGAAGAGCGGGTCGCCGGCCTTGACCGCCTGGTTATTCTCGACGGCGATGGCGGCGATCGGGCCGTCGATCTCGGCCGAGAGCACGACGACATCGGTGGTGACATAGGCATCGCCGGTATAGGCGAAGAACTGCACCGAGAGTTCGTAGAGGGCGAAGAACAGGATCACCACGCCGACGATGAGGCGGACGGGATGGTCGAGCTGCCGTCGCAACATGCTGTCGTCTCTGCGGTTCGGGGGAGGACCGGGCTGACCAATTTGCCGCGCCGGGAAGGTGCTGTCCATGACCTCCGTTTCGCCGCGAGATGCCGGCCATTGTTTCTCCATACAATGTGGTAATGTATGGAAGTTCGGGGCATCGAAACGGGGTGGGCGGATTGGGCGACTGGGTTCCGAAGCTGCGCGGCCGGTCGGGGCCGGTCTATCGGGCGATCGTCGATGCGCTCGGCGACGACATCGCCGCCGGCCGCATTGCCGGGGGCGAGCGGCTGCCGCCGCAGCGCCAGCTTGCCACGGCGCTCGGCATCGATTTCACGACGGTGACGCGGGCCTATGCCGAGGCGCAGCGCCAGGGCCTCGTCGAGGCGCAGGTCGGGCGGGGAACCTTTGTGCGCCGCCGCGCCCCGCCGCTCCCGTCGGGCCGCATCGACCTCGCGATGAACCTGCCACCGCGGCCGGCCGATCCGCGTCTTGCGCGGCGGCTCTGGCGCAGCATGACGGAACTCGGCGACGAGCGCGGCATCGATCTCCTGATGCGCTACCAGGCGCCGGGCGGCACGGCGGAGGATCGCGCCGCCGGTGCCAGTTTCCTCGCCCCCCGGCTGCCGGGGCTCGATCCCGCGCGCGTGCTGGTCGCGCCGGGGGCGCAGGGCGCGCTCGCCGCGCTGCTACCGCTCCTCGCCGCACCGGGCGACACCGTCCTCGCCGATGAACTCACCTATCCCGGCTTCCGGGCGCTGGCGGCGCGCCTGGGGCTGGTCCCGGCAGGCGTGCCGGCGGACGAAGAGGGCATGGATCCGGTCGCGCTCGACGCTCTCGCCGAGAGGACGGGCGCGAAACTGCTCTATCTCAACCCGACGCTGGCCAACCCGACGACCGCGACGATCGGCGCCGAAAGACGCGCGGCGCTGGTGGAAGTCGCGAGGCGCCGAAGCCTCGCGATCGTCGAGGACGATGCCTATGGCGCGCTGCCGCTGTCCTCGCCACCGCCCTTCGCCGCGCTGGCGCCCGAACGGACATGGCATGTCGCCGGCCTCGCCAAATGCCTGTCGCCGGCGCTGCGCATCGCCTATTGCGTCGCCCCCGACGAGCGCGCGGCCGACCGGCTCGCCGGCGCCATCCGCGCGGTGGCGACCATGGCCTCGCCGCTCGCCGCGGCGCTCGCGACGCGCTGGATCGGCGACGGGACGGCCGCGGCCATGCTCGAGGCGATCCGCGCCGAGACGGCGGCACGGCACGCTCTGACGGTGTCGATGCTGCCGCCAGCGTTGCTGCGTACCGACCCCGCCGCCTTCCATGGCTGGCTGAGCCTGCCGCCGCGCTGGCAGCGGGCCGAATTCCTTGTGCGGCTCGACGGGGTCGCGATCGGGGCGGTGCCCAGCGACGCCTTCGCCCTTGGCCCGGCGCCCGAGGCGCTGCGGCTCGGCTTCGGCGTCGCACCCGACCGCGAGCGTTTAACGGAGAGCCTCGCCCGCCTCGCCGCCCTCCTCGCCGAGGAACAGGCCGAAGCGCCGCTGGTTGTCTGACGGACGAGCTGCGGCGCATTGTCAGGCTTCCATGCGGCGTATTGTATGCATACATTAGGCACGTCCGGCTCCCCGGAGCGAAAGGGTTTTCGTCAGTGTCCGATCAACAGGATTCAATGTCCGTTCAACAGGATTCAACGAATCGCGACGTTTCCAGACGTTCCGAATGGCCGCCGATCAGCCCGATGCGCGCCGGCCTTCGTTGCCGCTGCCCGCGATGCGGCGAGGGTCGCCTGTTCGACGGCTTCCTGAAGCTCCGACCCTCCTGCGAGGTCTGCGGTCTCGATTATTCCTTCGCCGACCCGGCGGACGGTCCGGCCTTCTTCGTGATCTGCTTCGGCTGCATCCCGAGCGTGGTCATGGCACTCTGGATCGAGACGGCCTTCTCGGCGCCCTATTGGGTGCACCTCTTCACCAGCCTGCCCTTCATGCTGTTGACCTGCATCCCGCCGCTCCGGCCGCTGAAAGGCTGGCTGATTGCCAGCCAGTATTATTATAAGGCCGAGGAGGGACGTCTCGCGGACCCGCCATCCTCGCGCGGAGCGACCTGAGTCAGTCGCGCGCCAGCAACCGGTCGGACGCCAGCCAGAAGGGCGGCAGGCAGAGCGGCGTCGAGGAGAGCGGCAGGATCGACGGCTTCAGGGCGACGCCGATCTCGTCCGCCATGAAGGCGCGCCGAGCCTCGATCCGCTGCGCCACCTCCGGATAGAGTGCGGCGAGTTCGGCGCGCAGCGACGCATCGGCGAAGGTGACGGCGTCCTCGCAGTTGAGCGCCCAGCCATCCGGCATCGGCACGGGGATGACGTCGATCTGGAACGGCATGCCCGAGGCGAGCCGCTCGGTCGAACCGGGGCGGACGGGCGAATGCACCCACTCGTCATGGCCGACGAGATGGCCCGGATTGAGCGCCGAGCCGAGCCCGCCACGGGCGAGCGTCGCCGTGACCTCCTCGAAGAGATCGCCGCCGGAGACGCCGATATCGGCGGTCTCGTACCAGGACAGCAAGCCGGCGAAATAAGCCTTCGAAACGTCGAGGAACGCGTCATCGCCGTCATTGGCAAGGCCGGCGCGTGAGGAGAGGCCGCCCCAGTAGCTGACGGCCGTGGTGACGCCGTCGCCGCGCTTGACGATCCGCGCGGTCGGGCTGCGGAGGCCGACGACCGGCTCGCCGGCCCGGGCCGAGGCGAACATGACATGGGCGTTCAGCGCCTCGCCGGCATAGCCCATGCGCGCCGTGGCGGCATATTCGCTGTCGCCGTCGCGAAGGCCGGAGACGATCCGCCAGACGGCGGCGGAGGCGCGGGCGGCGCCCCATTCGCCGGCGGCGATCTGGTGGACATCGACGACGGCGCGCAGCCCCGTCTCGGGATGCATCAGCACGGGCGTGACATCGCGCACCGCCGCGGGATCGCCGGCGACGAGGCGGAGCGTATCGACCACGAAGGCCGGCGCCTGGAAGCTCGGCAGCGGACCTTCCCATTCGTCTTCACCGAGATATTTCCAGCCGGCGAGACCGATCGTGGCGCCCCGGCCGATGCCGCAATCGCGCAGAACGGCGGCGAGATTGGGCTTGCGGCTGCGATCCTGGCCCATGAGGCTCAGCGTCTGGCAGAGCACGATCTCGATGTCGGGCAGGCCGGCGAGCGGCGCATAGGACTGGCACTCGTTGCCGACGACGAGGATGCGCTTCCCGCCCGGCCCGAGCAGCAGCAGCGCTTCCTCGAAGCGCGGCTCGAAGCCGGTGAGGAAAGCGATATTGGCGTTGTGCTCGCGATCGGCATAGACGACGACCCAGTCGGTGCCGGCGCGCTCCGCGAGCGCCCGCGCGCGGGCGTCATAGGTCGCGGACGGAATCGCGGGTCGGTCGAGCGGCACGCCGAAATCGGGGATCCGGACGGTCCGCAGCGAAATGGTCATGGTGTTTCCTCTGGCTTCTCATCTTTTCCGAGAAGCTGCCCGATCGGCAGGAGGCTGTCGAGCGGCGTTCAGGCAGGAAGCGAGAGGCGCGGGGCGGCCGTCGATTCGCGGATGATGAGACGGGGTTCGAACATGGTGCGGCGCCCGGTCGGCGCGCGCTTGCTCGCGATCTCGGCGAGCAGGATCTCGATCGAGCGCTCGGCCATCTCGGCGGCCGGCATGGACACGACCGTCATCTGCGGGTTCATGATCTCCGGCCATTCGAAATCGCCGATGCCGACGAGGGAGATATCGCGCGGACAGGAGAGGCCCGACGCGACGACGGCGCGCATCATGCCGATCATCATCAGATTGCTGAAGGCGAAGATCGCGCTTGGCGGCTCCGGCAGCGCAAGGAGCGCCTTCGTGGCGCCGAAGGCCTGGGCCTGGTCGAAATTGGCAGCGACGATGAGATCGCCGCTCGGCTCGATGCCATGCGCGCGCATGGTCTCGACACAGGCCTCCAGCCTTTCCTCATGGGTGGAGACGTTCGGCCGTCCGGTGAGGACGCCGATGCGGCGATGGCCGAGCGCCGCGAGATGCTCGATGGCGATGCGGCTCGCCATCGCCTCGTCGAGCGTGACGGCGTCATAGGGCGTCGCCGGCACGCTGCTGCTGAACAGCACGGTCGGGACATTGATCTCGCTCATGAGGCGGCGGCCATGCTCGGCGTCCGACCGGGTCGAGATCAGGACGAGCCCGGCGACCCGCTGCGCGCGCATCATCTTCAGGATGCGCATCTCGTGGTCGATGTCCTCGTCGGTGTTGTAGACGAAGGTCATGTAGCCGGCGCGCATGCAGACCGTCTCGATGACGCGCGCCACCGTCGAGAAGAACGGGTTGGTGATGTCGGGCAGGATGAGCCCGATCAGGCGGGAATCGCCGCTTCGCAGCGCCTTGGCGGCGCCGTGCGGCAGATAGCCGATCGCCGCGATCGCCTCCTCGACGCGCTGGATCACCTCCTCGCTGACCGGCGCCGAACGGTTGATCACCGCCGAGACGGTCGAGATGGCGACTCCGGCGCGGCTGGCGACATCCTTGATGGTGGGCACGATTCCTCGCTTGCGTTCTCCTGACGTGAGTGTATTACTCGAAACGTTTCGTGCAAGCGCCATGATGCAGCGGTCCGCCGAGGAGGGCTGATCGCCGGCGAATGGACTGATGCGGCGCGAAACGTTTCGACAACGATGGGGCAGCCATCGGACGCCGGCCCGCGAGGCCGGTGCGAGCGGAGGAGAGGAACGTGCTCAGGAAACTTGCGAAATTTGCGCTGTCGGCCGCGCTCGGCCTTGCCGCCGTCTCGGCGGCGAGTGCCCAGTCCGACGAGACGGCGACGCTGAAGCTGATGTCCTTCGGCGGCGAGGCGCAGACGACGGCGATCAAGAACGCCATCGCGCGCTTCAACAAGAACTATCCCAACGTCAAGGTCGAGCTGACGATGGATCCCATCTCGACCGGCTGGGGCGACTATGTCACCCGCGTCCTCAGCCAGTTCAACGCGCGCAACGCCGCCGACGTCTATGGCACGGCGATCGAGACGTTCCGCACCTTCGAGACGAAGAAGCTCTTCATTCCGCTCGACGACTATATCGCGCAGAATCCCGGCTATTCCGATTTCGCGCCCAGCCTGTTCCAGCAGTCCTCCTGGGAAGGGAAGACCTATTTCATCCCGATCGGCTGGAACAACATCATGATCAACTACAACCGCACCCTGTTCAAGGATGCGGGGCTCGACTACCCGAAGCCGGACTGGACCTGGGACCAGTTCCGCGAGACGGCCAAGAAGCTGACCAAGCGCGATTCCGCCGGCAATGCCGTGCAGTTCGGCTATGAGGTCCCGAACCAGTTCTTCTTCGTCCAGCCCTGGTTCTTCTCGAACGGCACGTCGATCCTGACCGACGACTGGAGCCATTCGAACATGCTGGATCCGAAGGTCGCGGAATCGCTGCAGTTCCTCAAGGACCTGATCCATGTCGACAAGGTCTCGCCGATCCCCGGCAAGGACACGATGGACAACCAGTTCAATGCCGGCCAGGTCGCCATGATCTCGCGCGGCCACTGGATCATCGAGAACGCCAAGCGCGCCAAGCTCGACATGGACGTAACCTTCCCGCCGCAGAAGGAGACGGGCATCACGGTGATCGGCTTCGGCGGCTATGCCGTGTCGCGCACCTCGGAACATCCCGAACTCGCCAAGGCGCTGGTCACCGAGCTGACCTCCTTCGAGACGCAGAAGGAGGAAGGCGAGGGCGGCGGCGGCGTGCCGGGCCGCAAGTCGGCGGCCGATACCGAGGCGTTCCTGGCCTTCCCGCCGAGCGCCGCGCTCTATTACCAGTCGCTGCCCAACACCAAGCCCGTTCCCTCGCCGGCCAATTTCCAGGAAGTCGAGAAGATCTTCATCCGCAACTACCAGGCCATGATGGCGGACGAGATCTCGATCGCCGACGGCGTGAAGAAGACGCATGAAGAGCTCGAAGCCTCCTTCAAGCGCCTCGCGGCCAAGGGCGGCTAGCAAGGGCGGCTGAGGACCAAGCGGCCGGCGGATGCGCGCTGGCCGCGCGAATTCCCCCTCTCCCGCAGCGCGGGGGAGGGCCGGGTGAGGACGCTCTTCACCTCTCCCCTGGGGAGAGGTCGGACCGGAGGTCCGGGTGAGGGGACTGCCCTCTCCGGATGGCCCGTAACCCCTCACCCGCCGCGCCCTTGGCGCGCCGATCTCTCCCGATGGGAGAGGTGAAGGGCCCCTGCTGCCCGCCATTGTCAATCACGGACGAGAGCCATGACCACGATCGCCGCCAACCGGCCGTCGGAACTGAGGAGGGCGCAGGCGCGGGCCGGCTATCTCTTCATCCTGCCGAGCTTCGTGCTTTATTTGACCTTCGTGCTCGCGCCGGTGATCGTCACCTTCCTGCTTTCGTTCACCTATTACGACGCGATCGACGGCGCGAGCTTTGTCGGGCTCGACAATTTCGTGCGCTTCCTGACCGACGAGCGCTCGCTGCAGATCTTCTGGAACACGCTGCGCTTCACCTTCTTCGCCGTCACCTTCAATGTCGGCGTCGGCCTTGCGCTCGCCATGGCGCTCAACCGCGCGATGCCGGCCTTCCTGCTCTATTTCTTCCGCCTCGCCTTCTTCCTGCCGGTGATCATCGCCGCCGCCTTCGTGTCGATCGTCTGGGGCTATTTCTATGGCGACGATCTCGGCGTCATCAATTACTACCTGATCCGGCTCGGCTTCGCCCCGGTGCGCTGGCTGACCTCGTCCTCGACGGCCATGATGTCGATCATCATCATGGATGTCTGGAAGAACACCGGCTTCTTCATGATCATCTTCATCGCCGCCCTGCAGGGCGTGCCGAAGAACATCATGGACGCGGCGGTGATGGACGGCGCCAACTGGTGGCGGCGCTTCTCGAAGATCATCCTGCCCTTCATCTCGCCGGTGATCTTCTTCAACATCGTCTATGCCTCGATCGGCGCCATGCAGGTCTACGAGTCGATCGTGATCCTGACGCAGGGCGGGCCGGGCGATTCCACCCGCTCGATGTCGATCCTCATCGTCGAGGAAGCGTTCGGCTCGTTCGAGATCGGCTATGCCGCCTCGGTCTCGGTCGTGCTCACCCTCGTCATCCTCGTCATCACCTCGCTGCAGCTCGTCGCCTCGCGGCGCTGGGTCAGCTACTGAGGGGCGCCGCCATGTTCTCCAGGGGAATGCAGACACGAGCGACGGCCCGCTGGGTCGACTGGGGCATCATCGCGGTGATGGCGGTGATCGGCGTCTTCATGCTGATGCCGTTCCTGTGGCTGTTCTCGATGTCGTTCCGCCCGGTGGCGGACGCCTACAAGATGCCGCCGAGCTTCATCCCGCCGACGCTCGACTTCACCAATTACCGCGCCGTGCTCGCCTCCGACGTGCCGTTCCTGCGCATCTACTGGAATTCGGTGCAGATCGCCGTGCTCGTCACGGTCGGGCAGCTCGTCACCTGCACGCTCGCCGCCTTCGCCTTCGCGCGGCTCTCCTTCCCCGGCCGCGACAGCCTCTTCTTCGTGATGCTGATCGGGCTGATGTTCCCGGCGCAGGTGACGATCATCCCGATCTATCTCGGCTATGCGCAGACGGGGCTGCTGAACCAGCCGCTCGGCCTCGCGCTCATGTATCTGACCTCATCCTTCGGCGTCTTCCTGGTGCGGCAGTTCATGCGCTCGCAGCCGAAGGCGCTGGAAGAGGCGGCGCTCATGGATGGCGCCGGCTATTTCAAGATCTTCTTCCGCATCTCGCTGCCGCAACTGCGGCCCGCGCTTTCCGCGCTCGGCATCATCACCTTCACGCAGACCTGGAACTATTATTTCCAGGCCCGCGTGCTGCTCGAGCCGCAGGATTCGATGACGCTGCCCGTGGCGATGGACATGCTGCGCGGCTTCATGGGGCAGGGGAACCTCTCCATGGTCATGGCCGCCATGAGCATGGCCGTGCTGCCCGTGATCCTCATCTTCCTCGTCGCGCAGAAGCTGGTGATCGAGGGCGTCACCATGAGCGGCATCAAGCACTGACGCGGCCCGCGCCGCCAACCGACAAACATCTCAAGAGGGAATGCCTTTGATGCTGGACGATCTCGACCGGATCGACGACCGCTTCGTCTTCCGCGGCGCGCGCCGCCGCTATGCCGTGTTCCCGCTCGGCGGCATCGGGTCCGGCGGCTTCTCGCTGACCGGCGCCGGCCGCATGGTCGACTGGTCGATCCGCAACCGCCCGGAACTGCACCAGTTCAATGGCTACAGCCATTTCGCCATCAAGGCCGAGCAGGACGGCAAGCTGTTGAAGGCGCTGGTGCTGAACGGGCCCTATGAGGGGACGCCGACCGGCTCGCCCTCGATCCGCAAATTCGACGGCTTCGGCTTCGGCGCCAATCGGGATTCGATGGCCGGCGTGCCGCATTTTTCCGACGTGACCTTTGTCGGGCGCTTCCCGGTCGCCGAATACGCCTTCCATGACGAGCGCTTCCCGGGCGAGGTCAAGATGCAGGCGCTCTCGCCCTTCATCCCGCACAATGACCGCGATTCCTCGCTGCCGGCGGCGATGTTCGCCTTCGAGGTCGAGAACACCACCGACGCGCCGATCACCTATGTGATCGCCGGCACGCTCGGCAATTTCGGCTGCGACAGCGGCATCCACCGCTTCGTGCAGGCGGACGGCACCTCGGCGCTGCATTTGACCTCCGCCGACGAGGTCCGGCCGGCGGAGCAGCGCGGCGACTTGACGATCATGACCGACGCCGACGATGTCGAGCATGTCGACTATCACTTCCGCGGCCAGTGGTTCGACAGCCTCTCGCTCTACTGGCGCGAATTCGCCCGCGCCGGCCGCATGCCGGAGCGCCATTACGACAAGCCGCGGCAGGTGAAGAACATGTTCGCGCAGCCCGAGCACGGCACGCTCGCGGCGCGCGTCACGATCCGGCCCGGCGAGAAGAAGACCGTGCGCTTCGTCATCGCTTGGAACTATCCGCTCGGCTCGATCTACTGGTATCGCCGCGACAAGCCGGACAGCGCCGATGCCGGCGGTTCGAAGCCGACCTGGAAGAATTACTATGCGACCGAGTGGGAGGATTCGCTCGCCTCGGCGGGCGACGCCTTCGCGCGCTGGGAGAGCCTCGAGCGTGACACGACGTCTTTCCGCGACGCGATCTTCGGCGCCGCGATGCCGGCCGAGATCATCGACGCGGCGACGGGTACCATGGGCCTCCTTCGCACCGCGACGGTGATCCGCCTCGAAGGCGGCGAGCTCTGGGGCTGGGAGGGGCAGCACGAGCGCGAGGGCTCCTGCGAGGGTTCCTGCACCCATGTCTGGAACTACCAGCAGGCGCTCGCCTCGCTGTTCCCGGCGCTGGAGCGGAGCCTCCGCGATACCGAATGGCGCTACAACCAGCTGCCGAATGGCGGGCTGACCTTCCGCCAGCGCCTTCCGCTCGGCTCCGGCTTCGACATCATCGGCCCCTGCGCCGACGGCCATTTCGGCGCCATCATCAAGACCTTCCGCGAATGGCGGCAATCGGGCGACGATGAATGGCTCGCCGGCCACTGGCCGAATATCCGCCGCGCGCTCGACTATGCCTGGTCGAAGGACAATCCCGATCTCTGGGACCCGGAAAAGACCGGCATCCTCTGGGGCCGCCAGCATCACACGCTCGACATGGAGCTGTTCGGGCCGAATTCCTGGCTGTCCTCGATCTATGTCGCGGCGCTGAAGGCGGCGTCGGAAATGGCGGCGGCGATGGGCGAGGCCGACTTCGCGGCCGAACTCGCCGAGATGGCGCAGCGCGGCGGCGCCTATATCGACGAGAAGCTCTTCAACGGCCGCTGGTTTGCCCAGGCGCTCGATCTCTCCGACAAGTCGTTCATCGAACCCTTCGACAAGGGCCGCGCCGCCGGCGTGCTCGCCGACAGCTTCATGGATGCCTACTGGTCGGAGGAGTATCACGAGATCAAGTACCAGATCGGCGAGGGCTGCCTCACCGACCAGATCCTCGGCCAGTGGCATGCCGACCTTTCCGGCATCGGCGACATCCTAGACCCCGAAAAGGTCGCGACGGCGCTGAAGACGATCTTCGCCGAGAGCTTCCGCCCCTCGCTCGTCGACCACTTCAACCCCTGCCGCGTCTATGCCTATGAGGGCGAGGGCGGCACGCTGCTCTGTTCCTATCCGGAGGGCGCGCATGAGCCGGCGGTTCCCGCGCCCTATGCCGAGGAGGTGTGGACCGGCCTCGAATACATGATCGCCTCGCACATGATCCTTCGCGGGCTGACGGACGAGGGGCTCGCCATCGTCCGCGCCGCCCGCGACCGCCACAATGGCGGGAATCGCAGCCCGTGGAACGACATCGAATGCGGCAGCTATTATGCCCGCTCGCTGTCGAGCTATGCACTGGTCAAGGCCTGGACGGGCCTCTCCTTTGACCAGCGCGACGGCATCCTGGGCTTCGCGCCCAAGGGGGCCGTCGAAGGCTCCCATTTCTGGTCGGCCGGAAAGGGCTGGGGCGAACTCACGGTCAAGGGCGGCGAGGCCCGTCTCACGGTCAGGGGCGGCTCGCTGGAGATCGGCCGCCTGTCGCTGCCTTTCCTCGCCGGCAATGTCACGGTGGACGGCAAGGCGGCCAAACGGGAGGGCGATGTCGTGATCCTGCCGCAGGCCGTGCGCCTTGGCGCCGGCGACACGCTGACGCTCAAGGCGGGCTGAGGAGAGGGGCATGGCAAGGCTGGAACTCAAGGCCGTCCGCAAGAGCTATCAGGCGGTCGAGGTCATCCACGGCATCGATCTTTCCGTGGAGGACCAATCCTTCACCGTCTTTGTCGGGCCGTCCGGCTGCGGGAAGTCGACGCTGCTCCGCATGATCGCCGGCCTCGAGGAGGTGACGTCCGGCGAGGTGCATATCGGCGGGCGGCGCTGTGATCACCTTTTGCCCTCGGCGCGCGGCATGGCGATGGTATTCCAGTCCTACGCGCTCTACCCGCATATGAGCGTCTACGAGAATCTCCGCTTCGGCCTCGTCAACCAGAAGACGCCGAAGGCGGAGATCGAGAGGCGCATCACGGAGGCGGCCGAGATCCTGCAGATCGGCCATCTGCTGCAGCGAAAGCCCTCGCAGCTTTCGGGCGGCCAGAGCCAGCGCGTCGCCATCGGCCGCGCCATCGTCAAGGAGCCGCAGGCCTTCCTGTTCGACGAGCCGCTGTCCAATCTCGATGCCGAACTTCGCGTGAAGATGCGCAGCGAGATCGTCGCACTGCACCGGCGGCTGAAATCGACCATGATCTATGTGACGCATGACCAGGTCGAGGCGATGACCATGGCCGACCGGATCGTCGTGCTGCGCGACGGCATCGTCGAGCAGGCCGGCGCCCCGATCGAGCTCTATGCGCGGCCGAGGAACCGCTTCGTCGCCGGCTTCCTCGGCGCGCCGCAGATGAACTTCCTCGCGGCGCGCATCGAGGCGGCGACGCCGGAGGGGCTGCGGCTCTCGGTCGACGAGGGCCGCGGCACGATCCTCGCCGCCGTCGCCGGCAATGCCGGCCTCGTCGGGCGGACGGTGACGATCGGCATCCGGCCCGAGCACCTCGTCCACCAAGATGGCGGCCCGCTGCGCTGCCGCCTGTCGGCGCGCGAACTCCTCGGCGCCGAGACGATCCTCTTCTCCGAACTCCAGAGCGGCGAGCGCATCACCGCCTCGCTGCGCGGCATCCACGACATCGCGGAAGGCGCCATCGTCGGCTATGCCGCGCCGCCCGGCTATGTCCATGTCTTCGGCGAAGACGGCCTAGCCCTGCCGCCGCTCCGCTCCTGGCGCGAGGACTACGGCGCCGAAAAGGGCCGCGCCGGCGCCGCGTGAGGCGGCTCGTTAAGCCGTGGCGGCTTCTTTTACCTCTCCCATCGGGAGAGGTCCGGGTGAGGGCGTGACTTCTCCGGATGCGCCGTAACCCCTCACCCGCCGGCTTCGCCGTCGACCTCTCCCTCAGGGAGAGGTGAAGAGCGGCGCGGGTTCGGATCGTCGTGACGCGGGCGGCGGCGGTACCCCCCTCTCCAGCTCTCCCCCACAAGGGGGGAGAGGGCTCTGGCGCGGCCGGCATCGGGCTTGGTGGCTCAGCCCGGTATCGGCAGGGCGGCGAAGCGGGTGATTTCCTCCGCCATGGTGTCGGCGTCGGCGGGGGCGGCCGCGCTGAATTCGGCGAATTCGGAGAGGCGCAGCTGAGCTGCGAGGAAATGCACGCGGCGGCGGTCGATGGCGCGGCCGGTGCGGGCCTCATAGGCGCCGATGATACGGGCCATGAGGTCGGCGGAGATCCAGGCAGGATAGATGAAATCCTGATGCAGCGGGCCGAAGCCGGAATCGGCAAAGTCGTAGAGCCCGTTCAGCCGTCCCGCCGCGTGATCGAAGGCCATGTTCCAGCCATGGGTGTCGAACATGCCGAACACCTCGCCATGCGGATCGGGCGGCAGCGCCGCGACTGCGGCGAGCACCTCTTCCGCCCAATCGCGCAAGGCGGCGGGGAGGCTTTCGGCACCCGTGCGGATGGCATCCTTCGGCAGCCACGGCTTGACGGGGCGGGCGCCCGCGAGTTGCATCGCCTCGCGGTCGAGCGCGTGCATCTCGGCATAGAAGAGCGCGAGGTCGTATGAGAGCCGCGCGCGGGCTGCCCCATCCAACCGGTCGTAGTCTCCGGAGAGGAGATAGGCGCCGGGGATCTTGTGGTGGCGCGAGAAGAGCGGGCTGCCGGCGACGAGCACGAGATCGGGCAGCGGCATCGTCAGCCGGCCGCGGATCGCGCCGAGCAGCGCGGCTTCGCGCAGCAGCGCCTGCTCCGCCTCCTGATGGCGCGGAAACTTGAAGACGAAGCGGCCGTCGACATCGAGCGCGACGCTGTCGAAGCCGGCGCCGAGAATGTGATGCGGCAGGCCGTCGAGGTCAGGGAAGACCTTGACCACGCGCGCCATCAGGAGGTCGGCATTGTCCTCCGTCATCGGGCCCAGATGTCGGATTGCAGGAGATAGTCGCGGGTCGAGCGGTCGAGCGGATAGACCATGACGCCGCCGCGTCCGAACCATTTGTCGTGCAGTTCCATGTAGCGGCCGCGATAGTCGGCGAGCCCGTCCTCGAGCCCGACAATGGTGTGGTTGACGAAGTCGCGCCACAGGCTGTCGTTCTGCGGCAGGATGCAGGCCATGGTCTCGTTGCCGAAGGGCGCGGCGCGCGGCAGGAGCACGACGCTGCGGCCGGGCTCGAACTTGCGCGACAGGCCGAGCAGCACGACGCCGATATTGGCGACGCCCTGCACCTCGCCCTTGCCGAGCGCCGCGAAGGCGGCGTCCATGGTCGGGTAGCTCTTGATGCGGACGCCCGGCAGCGCCTCTTCGAGGATCGTGGCAGTCGTCGTGCCCTCGGCCACGCCGATCAGCATGTCCTTCGGATTGGGCGTCGTGCGGAGCGTATCGCGGAAGGCGAGGATGCGCGTGCCGTCGCGGAAGATCGGCACCGAGAAATCGACCTGCTTCTCGCGGTCCCAGGTCGGTGTCGTGATCTCGCAAACGATGTCGAGCTTGCCCTCGGCCACCTGCTGGATGCGGTTGGCCGGTGTGATCACCGAAAGATCGAGCGTGACCGGCCGGCCGAGCGACTTCTCGGCGGCGGCGCGGATCTCCTCGATCAGATCGACCGAAAAGCCGACCGGCTTGCCGCTGCCATCCTCATAGGCGAAGGGGATCGCGTCGGCGCGGGTGCCGGCGCGCAGCACGCCGGTTTCCTTGAGTCTGTCCAGCGTTCCGGCCGCGGCGACGCCCGGCAGCAGGGCGGCGAGCACGAGCAGCGCCGACAGGAGCGGGCGGCCGAGGCGCGGCCGGGGAAACCGGAAAGAGAGAACCATCACGCCGCGATGCTCCCGATGGAGAAGGCCTTCTTCATCGGATAGCCTTTATCATCGGTTCGGACAATCGAGCGCGCGGCGACGGAGGCGGGGGTGGCGAAGGCGAAGCGGCAGGCGGGCGGCCCGGCGTCGCTCATCTGCGCCCTCATTCTCGGGCTCGTGGCCGTGATCGCGGCGGCTCTGCCGGCGCGGGCCGACCGGCTCGACGAGATCCGCGCCCGCGGCACGCTCGTTGTCGGCGTCAAGACGGATTACGAGCCCTTCGGCTTCCGCGATGCCTCCGGCGAGACGGTCGGCTTCGATGTCGATGTCGCCAGGGGCCTCGCCGATTCGCTCGGCGTCGGGCTGAGGCTCGTTCCCGTGACAAGCGCCAACCGGCTGCAGAAGCTCGCCGGCGGCGAGGTCGACGTCGTGGTTGCGACGCTCGGCGATACGATCGACCGCCGCCGCATCGTGCGCATGATCGAGCCCGGCTATTATGGTGGCGGCGCCAGCGTGATGGTGCCGCAGCAAAGCCCGATCCGGACCTGGACCGACCTGCGCAACCGCTCGCTCTGCGCCGTTCAGGGCGCGCTCTGGAACCGGCTGGTGGCGACGCGGCTGAACGGCACCATCGAGGCCTTCGGCAGCGTGCGCGACGCCGAGCTGGCGCTGCGCGACGGCGCCTGCGAGGGCTGGCTCTATGACGAGACGGCGCTGCAGCATCGCATCGAGAGCGGCGAATGGCCGGGATACCGCCTGTTGCCTCCGGATTTCGTCTCGCCCTGGGCAATCGCGGTCGCGAGCGACGGCCGCCTCGCCACGCTCATCGAGGACCAGGTCGCGGCATGGCTGCGCGACGGGCATCTGAAGGCGCTCGAGGCGAAGTGGAAGCTGCCGCCTTCCGCCTATCTCACCGAGGCCGGCGCGCTGTGGTCGGCGCGCGATCCGGCCGGCGATCTCGTCTGCCGGCGCGGGACGGACGGCAGCTGGCCGCTCGCCTGCCGCGAACTGAACCTCATCGAGGCGCAGCAGGTGGTCGGTCTCGCCGGGCTCGCGCTGGCGCTCCGCGACCGGTTCGGGCTCGATGTCACGCCCTTCTACGACCCTTATCACCGCGCCGGCCTGCTGCAGGGGCTGTTGACGACGCTGGCGCTCGCCGCCGCGGTGCTCATCGGCAGCCTCGCCATCGGCGCCGGCGGCGCCTTCGTGCTCGCGCGCCGCGTGCCGCTGCTGACGCCGCTCCTCTATGGCGTGCTGGCCGTTATGCGCATGACGCCGCCGCTGCTGCAGCTCTATCTCGTCTTTTTCGGCATCGGCGGCCTCGTCGCCCTGTACGGCCTGACGCTCTCGGCCTTCTGGACGGCCGTCGCGGTGCTCTCCTTCTATTCCGGCGCCGCCAACGCCGCCGTGCTCGCCGAGGCGGGCGAGACGATCGCGCCCGGCTCGGCGCACCGCTTGAAGCGCGTGCTGCGGCTCGCCCATCCGGCCGTCATGGGCTCCTGCATCAACATCGTGAAGGCCACGGCCATGGCGAGCGCGATCGCGGTGCCGGAGCTCGTCCATGCCAGCACGGCGATCGCTGCCGACTATGGCAATGGCGCGGTGATGATGAACATCCTGCTCGCCGTCTATGTGCTGATCGTGCTGGCGGTGGCGCATCTCTTCACGGTCTTCGAGCGGCGGATGCTCTCCAGATGAGCGCTGCCGAGATTCTCGCGATGCTCGTCGCCTGGGCGCCCTATCTCGGCGCCGGCTTCCTCATCAATATCGGCATCTCGCTGCTCACCATGGCGATCGGCACGCCGCTCGGCATGCTGCTCGCACGCGGCCGCCAGCGCGGATCGCGGCTCGCCGGCGCGGTGACGGCCGCGGCGCGCGTGCCGCCGACCTTCGTGCTCATCTATTATCTCGCCTATGTCGTGCCGCCGCAGGTGACGCTCGGCAGCGTCGAACTGCCGATTCCCGACTGGCTGAAGGCCTCGGTGGCGCTCGCGGTGGCGGTCACGGGCTTCGTCTCCGACAATGCGCTTTCGGCGCTCCGCCATCTCGAGCGCGGCGAGCGGGTCGAGGCGCTCTACTTCATCCCGGCCTGGACGACTTACCTCCTCATCATCGTGATGGCGTCGTCGACCGCCTCGGTCATCGGCGTGCCCGAGATCGTCCACCGCGCCAACACGGTGATCGCGGCGATCGGCGATCCGGGGGTGATCCTCTGGATCTATCTCTATACGATGCTGTGGTTCCTGGCCCTCTGCTGGCCGTTGGCCCGGCTGATGGGCTATGCCAAGCTCAGGCTCAGCCGGCGGGCCGGCTCGGCCACCGGCGCCCGCGCCGATCTCGGCGAGACGACGCGCCTCGCCGAGGACGCGCTGATGGCCATGCCCGAAGGAGACGAACCCTTGAGCGGCGAACCGGTGCTGGACCTTTCCTTCGACCTGCCGGTCTCCAACGATTCGATCGCCGTCATCCAGGCGGGCGTCGAGGAGGCAGGCGAGGGCGTGCTCGATCCGGCCGCCGTCTTCCGCCTGTCGCTCGCGGTCGAGGAACTGGTGACCAATGTCGTCAAATATGGCGGCGCGGCGGAGGGGCGGTTGCAGGTCGGCATCTATCGCCGGCCGGACGATGTCACGGTCGAGCTCACCTATGGCGGCGAGGGCTTCGACCCGTTCCGCGACGCGCCGCATCCCGATCTCGGCGCCTCGATCGAGACGCGGCCGATCGGCGGGCTCGGCGTGCATCTCGTCTCGCAGATGATCGACCGCGCCTTCTATCGGCGCGAGGGCGAGCGGAACGTGCTGCGCCTCGTGATGATGCGCGCCGGCGCGGTCAAGGGCGGGATCGTCGCGTGACCCTCACCAGCCGCCTCGTCGTCATGGTGGCGAGTTGCATCGCCTTCGCGATCATCGTCGTCTCGGTGGTGTTTGGCCTGCTCGGCCGCAACGCGCTGATCTCGCAGGCGGAGGCGCAGGCGACGGTGGTGGCGCGCATCATCGCGGAAAGCGCCCGCCTGTCCGAGGTTGCGCTCGAGGAAGCGCAGGAGGTGGTGACGGACGTGCTCACCACGACGGCGCTCACCGCCGACCATGTCGAGCAGACCTCGCTGCCTGATTTGAGCGATCGTTTCGCCGAGATCGTCGCCCGCGGCAATCTCGACGCGATCTGGCTGATCGATTCCAACCTGCGCATCCTCGCCTCCTCGGTCGGCGACTATGACGCGGTGATCAGCGGCCAGACGCTGCCGGAGCATCTCTCGCGCGAGGCGCTGCAGAGCCTCGTCAACGGCCGCCGCTTCAGCGTCGATTTCGGCCCGGCCGTCGATGGCGTCCGCTATGTCGGCGTCCGGGCGGGCCGCGGCCAGGCCGTCATCGTCGGCCAGCCGGTCGCGGTGCTCGACGCCGTGCGCGCGGCGAACAGCGTTCCGGTGCTGATGGAAGCGCTGCTCGACCGCAACGACATCATTTCGATCGAGGTGCGCGACGACCAGCAGAAGTCGCTCGGCCAGGTCGGCGCCGACAAGACGCCGCCGGATCTCGCGGCGCTCGCCGCCGATGTCGTCGCCAGCGGCACCCCGGACTCGGAGCTGCATGGCCGCCATCTCTGGGTCGCGGCGCCGATCCGCGACACGGCCGGCATCGTCATCGGCTCGGTGACGATCGAGATGTCGGGCCAGCGGCTGGAGGAGCTGCTCAACAATCTTCTCATCTACGGCATCGGCTCGGCGGCGCTGGTCTTCGCGGTCGGCGCCGGCATCGCGGCGGTCTCGGCGCGGCGGATCGCGCGGCCGGTCGCCGCCATGACCGAGGCGGCGCATGCCATGGAGGCGCGCAGCTTCGAGACCGGCAGCCTCGAGGCCGTGTCGCGGCGCACCGACGAGGTCGGCACGCTCGCCCGCGTCTTCGAGGCCATGGCCGTCGAGGTGCAGCGCCGCGAGGAGGATCTCGAGGCGCAGGTCAAGGCGCGCACGCTGGAGCTCGAGCACAAGAACGAGCTGCTCGAGGCCTCGGCCCGCCGCGTCGAGGCGGAATTGCAGGCCGCGAAGACGCTGCAGGCGGCGATGCTGCCGACCGCGCTGCCGCCGAACCCCGCTTATGCCGGAACCGCCGCCATGGTGCCGGCGCGCGAGATGGGCGGCGATTTCTACGATTTCTTCCCGCTCGACGAGAGAAGGCTCGGCATCGTCATCGCCGACGTCTCCGGCAAGGGCGTGCCGGCCGCCTTCTTCATGGCGATCTCGCGCACCGTGCTGCAGGCGAGCGCGCAGGACGGCGGCACGCCGGGCGCCTGCCTCGCCCGCGCCAATGCCGCGCTCTGCGCCCGCAATCCGATGGAGCTCTTCGTCACCGCCTTCTACGGCATCCTCGATGTCGAGACCGGCGAACTCGCCTATGCCAATGGCGGCCACAATCCGCCGCTGATGATCCGCAGGGCCGATGGCGACGTGGTCGAGCTGCCGCGCACCGGCGGCATGGCGCTCGGCGTGCTGCCCGACATGCCCTATGCCGAGAAGGCGGCGATGCTGCGCGCCGGCGATACGCTGTTCCTCTACACCGACGGCATCTCCGAGGCGATGGACGGCGAGGGCCGCGAGTTCGGCGAAGGCCGCATCGAGGAGACGCTGCGCTCGGCGGCGCTGCTCCCCGTCGACCGCGTGCTGACGGCCGTCACCGGCGCCGTCACCGCCTTCGTCGCCGGCGCTCCGCAATCCGACGACATCACCTGCCTCGTCGTGCGCTATTTCGGCCCGCCGGCCGACGCGGTCGCTTCGTAAGCCGGCGTTCAGCCGCCTTCGCTGCGCTTCACGGCGTCGGCCCGGTTCGGGGCGACGTCGAGGATGTTGAGGAAGCCGCTGATCTCGAACACGTCCTTGATGTTCGGCTGGAAGCCGGTGAGCACCAGACGCCGGCCGGCCTGCTTCATGCGCTTGGCGACCACCAGCACGATACGGAGCCCGGCGCTGGAAATGTAGTCGAGGCGCGAGAAGTCGATCACGACGCCGCCGCTCCCTTCAGCGAGCTTCCCGAGGAGCTGCTGTTCGACGGCCGACGCATTCGCGCTGTCGAGCCGGCCGAACAGATCGATGACATGGGCCGATCCGACGCTCTCGAACGTAACGTTCATCATCACTCCAATTTCATGAGGCTCGGCGGTAA
>Ga0209933_1000776_pt1 | contig 46367 bp, 38 predicted proteins | sample ThiBiot_300_biof_FD_183944 | JGI IMG/M metagenome (GOLD analysis project Ga0209933, IMG submission 183944) | Wastewater bioreactor microbial communities from Cape Town, South Africa - Thiocy_cont_300_biof (SPAdes) | ecosystem: Engineered > Bioremediation > Thiocyanate > Unclassified | place...
GACGCGCCGTGTTCTCGAAATGTCTCAAATTCATCGGAGATCCTCCATGCTTCGAAGGAAACCGACATGCCTCGATTTTGCACCCCACCAATACTGTGCAGAGACCGGACGGATACCCACGACCGAACGAGGGCAGGATAAAAGGGCGCACATTGTGCTTGGGTCGGTTGTTTGTTTTTGCAGGGATTTTTGGCGCGCTCCGCACCTTGCAGCCCTTGGCGACAATGTGCGCCGCACGCGCAAGCCTCTGCAATTTCAGGGTCTTTCGCACCTTGTAGGGCCGCGCCATGGCCGATGAGCACGAGTTTCGGGTTCGTCCGGGCCGCGTCCGCTCGTCCGGCGCCCAGCGCGCCAGGCCCTTCATCGCGCAGGCACTGGCGGCGGCGAAGAAGGCCGGTGGCGTGTCGCGTTCAGGCCGCATCATCGCAGGCAACCGCTCCCGCTTCGGGCAGGGCCAGCGCGCCAGCATCCAGGCGAACCGCCTGATCACGTCGCGCTCGCGTGGCGCTGTCATCAAGGCCCGCGTCGTCCGCCATTCCGCGCGCACCGCGTCGCTCAGTACCCATCTCACCTATCTGCGCCGCGAAGGCGTCACCCGGGATGGGGAGAAGGCCCGCCTGTTCGGGCCGGAGACGGAGACTGCCGATGCCGGTGCCTTCGCCGGACGGTGTGAAGAGGATCGGCATCATTTCCGCTTCATCATCTCGCCCGACGATGCGCTGGAGATGGCCGACCTCAAAGCCTTCACCCGCGATCTTGTCGGCCAGATGCAAAAGGACCTCGGCACCAGGCTCGACTGGGTCGCCGTCGATCATTGGAATACCGAGCATCCGCATATTCATCTGATTGTTCGCGGCGTGCGGGACGACGGCCAGGACCTCGTCATCGCCCGCGACTACATCAAGGAGGGCATGCGCGACCGGGCCCGTGATCTCATCACGCAGGAACTGGGGCCGCGCACCGACCTCGACATCCGCCGCACCATCGAACGTCAAATCGACGCCGAACGCTGGACCCAGCTCGACCGCCAACTCCTGCGCGACGTCCGCGACACCGGCGTGATCGATCTCGCCCCGCGTGTCGATCGGCAGCCCGACGAATTCCATTCCCTGAAGGTAGGCCGTTTGCGGAAGTTGGAAACGCTTGGTCTTGCCGATCCGATCGGCCCTGGCCAATGGGTGATCGACGACAAGGCTGAGGCGGTCCTGCGCGCGTTGGGCGAGCGTGGTGACATCATCAAACGGATGCACCGGGCGCTGACCGAACACGGCATCGAGCGCGGCTCGGCAAGCTATGTACTTGCTGGCGAACAGCTCGATACCCCGATCATCGGCCGGCTGGTGACACGCGGGCTGGACGACGAGCTGAGCGGCACCGCCTATGCCGTGGTCGATGGCGTCGATGGCCGCACACATCACATCCGGCTGCCCGACCTCGATGCCGCCGGTGACAGCGCGCCCGGTTCGATCGTCGAGTTGCGCAAGTTCGAAGACGCCAAGGGCCAGCGCCGTGTCGCCCTCGCCATTCGCTCCGATCTCGGTCTTGACGCCCAGGTCAGCGCGTCCGGGGCAACCTGGCTCGATCGCCAGACCATCGCTCGCGAGCCGCTCGCCCTCTGCGACGGCGGCTTCGGCGCCGAGGTCAGTCGGGCGATGTCGGCCCGCGCCGAGCATCTGGTCGAGCAAGGTCTCGCCGAACGGCAAGGGCAGCGCGTCAGCTTCGCCAGCAACTTGATCGGCACGTTGCGTCGCCGCGAACTGGATGCCGTCGGTGAGACGCTCGCCGCCGAGACTGGCCAGCCGTTCAACCGCGCCTGCAGTGGCGACTATGTCGCCGGCACCTATCGCCAGCGCCTAACGCTCGCCTCTGGTCGCTTCGCCATGCTGGACGACGGCATGGGCTTCCAGCTCGTGCCGTGGACGCCCTCGCTGGAAAAACAGCTCGGCCGCCACGTGTCGGGCGTCGCCCGCAATGACGGCGGCATCGACTGGAGTTTTGGCCGCAAGCGCGGCCTCGGCCTCTAACCCTCCTTCCCATGAAAGGACAGCCGCCATGACCGGCACCAAGATCCTGTGGGGTCAGATCCTCACGGTCTTTCTGATCGTCCTCGCCACCCTTTGGGGCGCCACCGAATATGTCGCGTGGTCGCTCGGGTTTCAGGCGCAGCTTGGGCCGCCCTGGTTCACCGTGCTGGACTTTCCCTTTTACGTGCCGCCGTCCTTCTTTTGGTGGTGGTATGCCTATGATGCCTACGCGCCCGGCACCTTCACCGAAGGCGCGTTCATCGCTGCGTCAGGCGGCTTCATCGCCGTCGCGGTCGCGATCGGCATGTCGGTCTGGCGTGCACGCGAAGCGAAAAAGGTAGAAACCTACGGCTCGGCGCGCTGGGCAGGGACGGAAGAAGTCAAATCCGCCGGCCTGCTTGGCTCCGATGGCGTGGTGCTCGGACGCTACGACCGCGACTATCTTCGTCACGATGGGCCGGAGCATGTGCTCTGCTTCGCGCCGACCCGGTCCGGCAAGGGTGTCGGCCTCGTCGTGCCGTCGCTCCTGACTTGGCCAGGCTCTGCCATCGTCCATGACATCAAGGGCGAGAACTGGCAACTGACCGCCGGCTTCCGCGCCCGGCACGGCCGCGTGCTGTTGTTCGATCCGACCAATGCGAAGTCCTCGGCCTACAACCCGCTGCTCGAGGTCCGCCGAGGCGAATGGGAGGTCCGTGACGTCCAGAACATTGCCGATATTCTGGTCGACCCCGAAGGCTCGCTGGAAAAGCGGAACCACTGGGAAAAGACTAGCCACGCGCTGCTGGTCGGGGCGATCTTGCATGTCCTGTACGCTGAGGCAGACAAGACGCTCGCCGGGGTCGCCGCCTTCCTCTCCGACCCTAAGCGGCCGATCGAGTCAACGCTCGCCGCGATGATGACCACCGCACATCGCGGTGATGCCGGCCCGCATTCCGTCATCGCCAGCGCCGCGCGCGAACTGCTGAACAAATCCGACAATGAGCGATCGGGCGTTCTGTCGACAGCCATGTCGTTCCTCGGCCTCTATCGCGATCCGGTCGTCGCAGAAGTGACGCGACGTTGTGATTGGCGTATCGACGATATTGTCGGTGGGAAACGGCCAACCACGCTGTACCTCGTCGTGCCGCCCTCCGACATCGTCAGGACCAAGCCGCTGATCCGCCTGATCCTCAACCAGATCGGGCGACGACTTACCGAGGATCTCAATGCGAAGACGGACCGTCATCGCTTGCTGCTGATGCTCGACGAGTTTCCGGCGCTCGGCCGGCTCGACTTCTTCGAGAGCGCTTTAGCTTTTATGGCGGGTTATGGCCTGAAGGCCTTCCTGATCGCGCAGTCGCTGAACCAGATCGAGAAGGCTTACGGCCCGAACAACTCCATCCTCGACAACTGTCATGTCCGCGTCAGCTTCGCGACCAATGACGAGCGAACGGCCAAACGCGTGTCCGATGCGCTCGGCACCGCCACCGAGATGAAGGCGATGAAGAACTATGCCGGCCATCGGTTGTCGCCTTGGCTCGGTCACCTGATGGTGTCGCGCTCGGAGACGGCCAGGCCGCTGCTCACCCCTGGCGAGGTGATGCAGCTGCCGCCCGCCGACGAGATTGTCATGGTCGCCGGCACCCCGCCGATCCGGGCGAAGAAGGCGCGCTATTACGAGGATATCAGGTTCAACGAACGCATCCTGCCGCCCCCGGCGCTGACCGAACTGAGGGAGGCGCGGGCCGACGACTGGACGAGCCGCCCATTGCCAGCGAAGTCGGAACGTGCGGCCCCTGCGACCCCGACCATGTTTCCGGTCTCCGAAGACGAGGACACGACAGACTCCGAGCGGCGGCGTCAGCCCGAGCTGAGCCAGGCGAAACCGATCGAGACGCAGCTGCCAATCGAGAACGAGTTTGAGATCGACGCGGACCGTGACGACGAGATGGAAACTGCCGCCACCCGAAACCGCCGCATGACCGGGATCATGCAGGGCGTGGCTCGCCAGGTCTCGCTCGACCAGAATGATGGAATGGAGCTCTGATGGTTATGCCCGATGCCAAGAGCGCCCGGCGCATCCGGAAAGCCCAGATCTCGGTCTATCTCGATCCTGCCGTGATGAAGAGCCTGGCCGATTATGCCGCCCGCCGCGAGCAGCCGCAGTCAATGATTGCCGAGGCCGCTATCGCATCCTTCCTATCGCCGGATGCCGACGAGCGGCGCGAGGCCGTCTTCACCAAGCGCCTTGATCAAATCGATCGTCGGATGACGCGGCTGGAGCGCGATGTCGGCATCGCCGTTGAGAGCCTCGCCGTGTTCATCAAGTTCTGGCTCGCCACGACGCCGGCTCTGCCCGAACCCGCCGCGCAGGCGGCCCGCGCTAAGGCTGGCGAGCGCTATGATGCCTTCGTCACTGCGCTCGGCAGGCGGTTGGCGAAGGGGCCAAAGCTCCGGCAGGAGATCTCGGAAGATCTTGGTCCGCCGTCTGTTGACTAGCCAACAGGACAGGTCAATGCATCTCATTTCCCCCGCGCTTCGGCTATCGGCGTATCCACCTCATGCTGAGGCGCTAGGTATGGTCATGAAGCAGAGGATGCTGTGCCAGCTGCATCGGGAAGAGAGCTTCAGGTTTGTCGGCCCGGAAGCCGCGAGGGAGCGCTCGGCACGAAACGCCCCATACTAGTGCCGAATTGGACCATCATCCGCTGGTGCCTTGATTTCGTGTCGGATGTTTTCACGAACGGTCAGCGCTTCCGAGTGCTGGCTGTCGTGGACGACTTCAGCCGAGAACGCTTGGCTCTGTCGTCGACACCCGTCAAGTCGCCTCGTACTAATTGCAAGTCCGTACAAAGATCGGGTTCACTCACCGGTGCGGGAGTTCCAAATTGTACTTAGGATCAGTGCCCGGAAGCGAAATCGGCACGCCGGTTGGGCAGATCAAGGGCTAGACCTTAGTGCGACGCCGATCATCTGCGCGATCCAGGCACTCGGCGACAGCCCTTTGGACTTCGCACGTGCGTTGATCGCATCAACCACGACTGGGTCGAAGGGAACATTCAATATGATTGCATCAGTATTTTGGAACGAATAGACAATCCGAGTAACTCGATCAGAAAAACTCTGCAGCAGAGCCGTCTTTTCAACATCATCTATTATATTCTCTTGGGCAACTATCGGACAATAGGCCCCGATCAACCCGTCAATGACTGCGCCATTGGAGAAATATTGGCTGCGCAGTTTGTCAATGGCAGCATCTAGCTGATCAGGATCGTCAAGAGCATTGCTTACGGGAAGCAATGCGTCGAGGTAGAATATGTCCAAATGCGCGTAATCCGCAGTCCGGCGCGGACAAGTGAAGGCCGCCGCGGAAGCGACCGTTATGGCTGTAAACGATGACAAGGACGTCATCAAAACGATCGCTAATATCCTTCGCATATCAACCCCATGACAAGAGACCTGCCAGCCCGCCTCGTGAATAACGACGCCCCGTGTGACGGGGTCCTGCAGCAGTAAACCCCGCCGGCGCTATACCGCGGACACCGGTTTCTAGACGCACAATGAACTGGCCATCGCGGCAACTAGACCCTGTGCTCGGCATGAATACTTGCAGCCGGCTCGACGCTTCCGGAGCCTGACAGGAGCGACGGCAGGTATATGCGAATGACAGTACCCTTATCAATCGTGCTCTCGATCTCGACGTGGCCGTCGCTCTCTTCAACAAAGCGCCGCACCATGGGAAGGCCGAGCCCCCTCCCCCGACCGCGCCTCTTGGTCGTAACAAAGGGCTCAAAAGCTCGTTTCAGCGTCTCCGAGGACATTCCGCTCCCGTTATCCGAGACCATCAGACAGACATGGTTACCTGGAACGAGTCGGTGACGTGGAACGGCCAATGCCGCGTTGGACGTTTCAATCGCAACCACGCCCAGCCTTCCCGACACTGCATCTCGTGAGTTGGTGAAGAGATTCAGCAGAGCATTCTCCAACTCATTCGCGTCGCACCATACAGGTGGCAGGCGCTCATCGAGATGCAACCGGCATATCGCCATATTGCCCAGCGTACGGCGCAAGAGCGGAGCCATGTCGTCGATAATCTGATTGATGTCCACGGAGGATCGTACTGGCCGACGGGGAGCCGAAAAATCCATAAGCCTGCTGGCGAGGAGGCTGGAACGTTCGCAGGTGCGGTGCACGTCCTCAAAAAGCGTCTCGAGGTCCGTATACTGTCCGCGTTGGATTCGCTTGTATATCAGTTCCACGGCTGCAACTACGCATCCCAACATGTTATTGAAATCATGCGTCGCGCCGGATATGGCCTGTTCGAGCGCATCAGTTCGCCTTAGCTCGTGGATACAGGCCAGGCAGGCTTCGCCATCGTCGGAAACTTGGTGTGATAAAGACGGTCTGGTCGACGAACGATCGTCTCGCCGATCCTCCCGTCTGCCTTCGCGTTCGTCTGACCTTTCTGACTTGGTGGACCCACTACATCCAAAAAAATCGAGCGGCTCTGAAAATTCGGACATGACACAATCCTCCGTGCTGAAGTTCTGAAAAGGCTGGGTCCTGCTCCGCACTGACATTCACGGCACGGAATTGATCCGCGCCGGCAGTGCAGCGATCATTCCGGCCAGGCAGGGGTCAGAAATGAAGCGTGCCTAGGCGCCGGTCCCTTGAGGCCCGACTGTTGCAGCGCCTGCAGATCCGTCCGCTCAGCACGCTGGTCCGGGAAATCGGCAGATGCACGGTGTTCCATGGCCACCCGGCGCCAGCGGTAGGGCGTCTCGCCGACAAATCGCTTGAATACAGTGGTGAAATGCGCCTGCGTTCGAAAGCCGACCGTCAGCGCAACACCAACGATTGTTTCGTGACTGTCGAGGAGAAGCTCTTGTGCGCGCGCGATCCGCCGCCGGAGCAGGTATTCATGCGGCCGGACGCCGGTTGCGGCCTTGAACTGCGCCGCGAAATGCATACGCGTCAGACGGGCCTCTGCTGCAAGATCTGACAGACGAATGTCTTCACCAAGGTGTGCGTCGATATGCTCAACGACTCGCTTAAGTCGCCATTTCGGCAAGGACGAATAGGCGCGCCTGCTACTGGCGGCCTGGACTAGGGTCTCCGAGGAGAACCGACCGATCAGGATAATACCCATGGCGCTCAGATACAGTCGGGCCATCATTTCGTGCGAACTCGCGACCTTGAGGAAGGCCTCGGTCAGTCTTTGCAAGTTTGCCTCCGGCGTTGTCCGCAGATCGACGATCAAGCGATGAGCTAGGGCACCCTTCCCCACGATTGACGGCCAGTACTGCTGAAAGTCTCCGGCCGATAACCCTCGGACATGGGTCGGCGAGTCGGACGGCAGCAGCTCCAGTGTCTCAGCGACCAGGCGTGACGCACTCCCATGGAGCGCGGCATCACCCCCGTCGATTACGATAAGTATGTTGGTGCCGGGGAGAACAACGCCGAGGACGTGTCGCGCATATACCTCGCTGCTCTCGCGGAAAGACGGTACCTCGGCCGAGGGGACACTCGAGAACCCGTCGACGATAGTGCCGCTGACATAGAGTTGCTTTATCGTTGTACGCGCAGCGATATCTTGTCCCGGCACGATGATACTCCCAATCCAAATGTAATATTGCCATCACCGACAGACCATCTAACTCAAGCGGTTATCATATACACTCAGCGCGATTGCGTTCTCTGCGACGGCTGTACTCGAATCTACTGAAGCGATCGACCGATCCATAGGATCCAGTAGTCTCAGCGACTGGTCCGTTGATCCATTCGCGTTGTACCTCGGTATCGGCCGTCATGATCGCCGGCTGCGATATCCATGCCGTCAGTTCGAACGGCCGGATCCGTCCGGCGACGGGGAAGGAATGGGCCGACTGAGTGCCGGCCTTCGGCTCATGCTAAGCGCGAAGGGGAATAGCATCAGGAGCCCTGGAGAAAGCGCCGACCGTTCGTGAGGGCATCCGACACGAAATCGAGGCTCCAGCGGATGTTGGTCCGATCCGGCACTAGGATGGGATGCCTCGTGTCGAGCGCTCGCTCGCGGCCTCGGCGCCGACGGACCTGACGCTCTCCTCCCGATGCAACCGGCGCAGCATCTCCTGGTTCATGACGATACCTCGGCGCCTCAGCATGACGTGGATACGCCGATAGCCGAAGCGGTGGCGCCACATGGTCTCCCGCAGACTTACAACGTCGGAACGGATGCTTCGGTAGCGCATCTTGGTGGAATCAACGCCCAGCGCCTGACACGCCCGACGCTAGCTCACCCCGTGCTCGGCACAGGAATGAGCGGCGGCTTTCCGCCGGCCATCGGGCGTCACCATCTTTTTGAACTGCCATCCTTAGTAGGGATGGCATTGTGCAGCATCTGCTCGGTCAGCAGTCCCTTCAGCCGCGCGTGCTCCTCTTCCAGCGCCTTCAGCCGCCGGGCCGCATCCGACACATGCATCGCGCCCTACTTGGCCTTGAACTTGTAGAAGGTCGCCGAGGATATGGCGTGCTTGCGGCAGACGTCCGCCGTCTTAGCGGACGCCTGCTGCTCCTTCAGCATTCCCATGACCTGTTCCTCTGTGAACCGTGAGGCTCGCATCGTCCGTCTCTACGGTCGACAGACTCTACTAAATCTCGATGAGGATCGGGGCCTCAGGTCATAGTTTCAACCGGGGCCAGCAGCGCGCAAGAGACGCTTGAAATGCTTGCACAGCTCGTCATGCAAGTTGATAGGATCGCTCGCCTGTGCCGACGAGTTGGCCGCCGTCAACGATCAGATACTCCGGGCGGATGGGACGATGGTTGAGGAAGCACTCCAGAATTTCCAATGTGCCCGCCGCGTAGCGGGCCTGTGCTGATAGTGAGCTGCCGGACATGTGCGGTGTCATTCCATTGAAAGGCATCGACCGCCACGGATGTTCAACTGGCGCCGGTTGCGGAAACCACACATCGCCGGCATAGCCTGCCAGCTTCCCTGAATTCAATGCACGCACGACAGCATCCCTGTCGCAAAGTTTCCCCCTCGCAGTATTTATCAGATACGATCCGCGTTTCATGTGGTCGAACATCCGGTCGTTGAACATGCCCTCGGTCGACGGATAGAGTGGCACCTGAAGGTTGATGACGTCGCAGTGAGCGACCAGTTCTTCCGGCGTGGCGTGGAATTGAAGGCCAAGCTTAGACTCGACCTCTTCCGGCTGCTGATAACGCTCCATATAGTGCAGGTGCATGTCAAACGACTTCAGTCGCTTCAGCACCGCCATGCCGATGCGGCCGGCACCGATTGTTCCGAAATGCATCCCCTCGACGTCATAGCTGCGGCTGACGCAATCGGCGATGTTCCACCCGCCGTTGACGGCGTATTGGTGGGCTGGCAGATAGTTCCGGACAAGTGAAAGCACCATCATAACAACGTGCTCGGCCACACTGATGCTATTGGAATAGGTCTCTTCTGCGACCGAAATACCATGGGCCGCAGCCGCCTTAAGGTCGACATGGTCTGAGCCAATACCGGCGGTCAGCGCCAACTTTAGCTTCTTGGCCTTGTCGATCCGGTCGGCCGTCAAATAGGCCGGCCAAAATGGCTGAGAAATGACGATGTCGGCGTCTGGAAGATGATGGTCGAAGGTTGAGTCTGCGCCATCCTTGTCGCTCGTCACGATGAGCTCGTGCCCGTTGGCTTCGAGATAGGGCCGCAGACCAAGCTCGCCAGAGACCGAGCCAAGGAGGCTTCCGGGCCGAAATCCCAGCGGGGATACAGGAGTGGGAACGCTCTCACCGCCAGGATAGCTGGCGATCACGGGTATCGTATCGCGGGCATAGGCGGGCGGATACCCTGTGACAGGATCCGGATAGAGGACGCAGAGAACTTTGGCCATCATGCACTCCAGAATTGTCTGTTTTATGGAGCATTACACGCGAATGAAGCGCGTCACGCTTCCTGCTTGCCATTACTGTCTAAATAATACTTAATTCATCCACGATTATCCATCTTCGGATCCAGTATCCTCGCCAGAACGACGTAATTCTTTCGATAATGCACACTTTTAAAATGTGCCGCCTCGCATCAATTCCCGTTCTAACTAATCTCGGCGGGACGACATACTGGTCTTGTTACGACTTTAGCGCAAAGTGGACGACTATTCACCTTGCTCACTGGCGAACGCAACAGGGGCAACGTCAATCAAAACCGAGGTTTCACCAGGAGAGAGGTGTCGGTTCGTTTCGAGCACTTCTACAACATGGGTCGCAGGAATTCGACGATCGGCTGCATCAGCCCCGCCGGGTCTCAAAATAAGGTCGGACTGGCCTCACCGGTCGTCCACTCCACTGTCATCCGGGCATTTCGGAATGCCAGTCTGTTCCGGCGCATCGGCGTCGCGTCAGCGCTCGATCAAAGGGTCAACGTTGAAATCATGCAGAGGCACGTCATCCGTACCCCAATGCCTGGTTATCAAATGAACATGCGCATCCCGCGCACCCCGAGCGGCGAGAATGGCGAGCCGATCCTTATCTTTCGCTGGCTCGGGCGCGCGTACCCATAGCAGCAGGCCGCCCGAGCTGATTTGATCCTGAATATAGGCAGCGTGCTCGAGGCCGAACATGCGGGCAAGCAATAACCCAACCGCGCCAAGCGCTGCGGCGCCGCTGAAAACGGACGGTACAAGCGCCACACCGATCGCGCCAACTACCCAAGCTCCGCCCAGACCACCCAGCAGCGCCGGCACGGCCACCATGGCCGCTAGACCTTCGGTGCGCGCATCAGAGGGCTCGTACGCTGTCCGGGCCAAGCCTGCATCGTCTTCCAGCCTCTCTGCTGAAAAATTGGTCAGACGATCGCTGCGCGCCAGCACACTGAGATCCTCACGATCGACACCCGCGGCGATCAGGTCATCGACCGCGCTGTTGAGCGAAAGCTCATCGCTAAAAATCGCGATGATTTCGCGCTCGGTGTAGTTCCGACCGTTGGCAGTTACAGTTGACGATGCCGTCGGCATTGGCGGCCCCCTTCCTCGCTCGATTGGCGCGTCTTCTCCCCCAATAGCAAAACGGGGCACCGCGTTACCGCAGCAGGGGATTGTGACCGATGGGAATCTTGCGAATATCCTCGGCAGTGAGGTTGGTATGCGCTGTCACAGCCTGTTCCGGCAGAGCGCGCAGCCACCCGTTGAGCGATATTTCCTGGAACTCCGGGGCCACGAACATCTCAAGGAACACCAGATCCTCGGTGCCAGTGTTCTCGATGTAATGACCGGCCATGTTGGAGACGAAGCCAACGTCGTTGGCATTGAAATCGATGGTTCGCGCTTTTTCCTCACCTGGGAATACGGTCATGCGACCCTTCCCTTTGATCCAGTATTGCCACTCGCTGCCATTGGGATGCCAGTGCATCTCACGAAGGCAGCCGGGTTTCACCGTCTTGCCATATTGATGCGGGCTGTCGTCGATCCGCTCGCTGACGGTCCGGCGCAACTCGGTGGTCTTCCGGATCGCCGCAGTCATCAGGTCTTCGTCGGTCTTGCCCTCGGCGTCGAAATCCTCCCAGAAATCGGGGTCGGTGATGTGGCGCAGCTTCACCGTGACGCTCAGACCCGTCGCCTCGAGATGGGTCTCGAGCATCTGGCGGATCTTCTGGCTGTAGGCCAGCTGGTCGAAGGCCTGGCGCTTCTCGAAGTGCTGCGTGCCGTAGAGCAGGAAGGTCGCGACCCATTTCAGGTCGGCAGTGAATTCGAGCACGCTTGGATCGGGCGAGAGCGTCTCGTAGAGCGCGATGAAGCTGCGGGCGTGTCCCTTGAGGACGAACCACTGGTCTTCTGTGCCGAGCACGGCGATGAAGGCGTCGAACTCCTTCTTCAGCCCATCCTTGCCGGTGGCGCCGCGCTTGACCCCCTTCATCATGGCTGCGACCGCGGCATGCGCCGCGCGGAGCTGGCTGCGCAGATCGTCGAGATCGCGCATGGCGTTCTTCACGTCGTCGGCGCGGTAGCTGGCCAGCGCCGCCTCGAGATTGGCGGAGACGCCAATATAGTCGACGATCAGCCCGTTGCGCTTGCGAGCGTCCGAAACACGGTTGGTGCGGGCGATCGCCTGCAGCAGGCCGTGCTCCTTGAGCGGCTTGTCGAGATACATCACGCTCTCGACCGGACAATCGAAACCGGTCAACAGCTTGTCGCAGACGATGAGGAATTGCGGATCCTCGCCGCGCCGGCCGAAGGCCTTCTTCGCCAGCTTCTCGGCCTCCGCATCGAGATAGTTGGCCTTGAGCGCCAGGCGAACGGCCTCCTTGTGCGGATCCTCGCTCGGCTTGCCGTCTTCCTGGTTGACCGAATAGACGCAGGCCGACATGGCCTCGGCGCGCGCCAAGGCCTCGTCCGGCGCCAGCCCCTCCGCCGCGAGATCATCGGCGATCACCCGCGTCAGCGCCTGCTTGTAGAGGATCACCGCCTCGCGATCGATGGTAACGATCTGCGCCTTGAAGCCGTCGGGCCGGGCATAGGCCTTGAAATGGGTCCAGATGTCATAGGCGATCAGCTCGATCCGGCGCGGATGCTTGACGAGATCCTCGATCGCGACGCCGCGCTTCTTGATCTCGTTGAGCCTGTCGTCGTCGAGTTCGGCAAACCAGGTGTCGAACAGGATGTCGATCCGGGCTTCGTCGATGTGCCAGTCGGTCTTGCGGCCGGTATAATAGATCGGCACGGTGGCGCCGTCGGCCACGGCATCGTCGATCCCGTATTTGTCGAGATAGCCTTCGCCCACCACGCCGAAATTGGCATAGGTGTCCTTGTCGTCCTTCTTCACCGGCGTGCCGGTGAAGCCGAAGAAGCGTGCGTCGGGCAAGGTGGCGCGGAGCGAGGCGCCGAGGTCCTTCTCCTGCGTCCGATGCGCTTCGTCGACCATGACGATCCAGTTGGACGAATTGGCGATCGGCGCCGTCGAGCCCTGGAACTTGAAGATGGTCGACAGCGCGGTGTGGCCATCCTTGCCGCTGCCGATCAGCGCGTGCAGGTCCCTGATGCTCTCGATCGGGGTCGGATTGGCAAGGCCGCAGGCGGCGAAGGTGCCGCTGATCTGGCTGTCGAGATCGACGCGGTCGGTCAGTACCATGATGTTGGGGTTGGTGAGCGCGTCGGAGGCGATCGTGCGGTGCGTCTTCAGCTTCAGCGCCGCGAACACCATGGTCAGCGATTTGCCGCTGCCCTGCGTGTGCCAGATCAGCCCTTGCCGGTGCTTGCCTTCGATGATGCGCCCGACGATCTTGTTGACGGCGCGGAATTGCTGGTAGCGGGCGATCTTCTTGATCGTGCCGTCCTCGGTCTTCTCGAAGACGATGAAATGCGCCAGGAGGTCGAGCAGCCGCGCCGGCTCCAGCAGCGACCAGAGCCCCAACGCGAGGCGATCGGGAAAATCCGCCGCCGCCTTCGGCCAGGGATCGCGCCATTCGGCGTAGTGCTTCGAGGGCGAGCCAGTCGCGCCATAGAGCATCAGCGCCCCGTCGGTGACGATGTTGAAGGCGTTGGAGGCGAAGAGGCGCGGGATGTCGCGCTCATATTGCCGGATCTGCTCGAAGGCCTCGCCGGTCTTGTCCTTGGTGTTGAGTGGGCTCTTCGCCTCGATCACCACCAGCGGGATGCCGTTGACATGGATGACGAGATCCGGCCGCCGCGTCGCCTCCGCCTTGACGCGCAGCTGGCTGGTAACGGTAAAGCGGTTGTTGCCCGGCTCGAGGAAATCGATCACGCGCAGCGTCAGCCGCGTATCATGACCGGAAACCTTGCGCGAATAATCGCCGCGCAGCACCTTCAGCCAGGCCTCGTTGTCGCTGATCCCGGCGAGCTCGCCGTAGGCGGCCTCGGCCGAGGCCGTGTCGATGCCGTTGATGCGCATGAGCGCCTCGACGAGATGCGGGCGGAACAGCACCTGGTTGTCGCCGTCGCGCAGCGCGGCATGCTCCACCGGTGGCACGAAGCTGTAGCCCATGGCCTCGAGATGCTCGATGGCCGGGCGCTCGGCGAAATGCCACTCGGGACCTTGGCTCATGACGCGCTCACTCCGCCGCCAGAGGCAGCGCGTCGGTGACGCGCTTGCGGCCGGTGAGCAGGTCGGACATCAGGGCGGATTTCAGCTCGATCATTGTATTCAATTGATCAACCGCAGCGCCTATCGTGCTCTGCAGTTCACCTATACTTCCAAAGATCGCCTTCTGCTCTCCAGCCGACGGAACAGCAATTCGAATCTGAGAAAGAATCGACCGGTTAATCTTGACCATGCTCGCGCTTGTCCCTGCTGCTGCACGCCTGAAATGTCCACTCGCTTTTAGATGACGCAGCCAAAGTGCGCCAAAGTCAGCGATGATCAAATTCTCGTTGAAGCGCAGGCAAATCATCAGGTCGGGGAAGAAACAGTTGTCCGGTTCCCCTTTGTAAATGCCGACCATTCCCACTCTGTCCGGTGTATTTGAACGGCTGATGAGGACGTCGTCGTATGTCAATTTCGCAGCAACAATCCGTGGATCGTCAAGCGGTGCCGGCTTAAGATTTTCGCCAGTTAAGCCGTCATCCGAGAGACTTCCCAGGCTCAACAACCAGCCGCCTGTGGGCGATGGCGGACTGATAGGCGAGTATCCATTTCGTACTGGCTCACGAAGAATTTGGAAGAGATCTGCAACGTCCCAAGCCTCCGGAATCTCCCCGATTTCCGTCTGTTTGAAGCGTGTATGGCCGATGCCACGGGTGAGCAGGCGTTCGAGCACGGCTTGCTTGACCGTCTTCGTCTGCTCGATCACCGCCCGCGTCGCCGCAATCGCCTCATCGACGCTCGACAGGATCTCGGCGATCCGGCGCTGTTCGTGGAGCGGCGGGAGCCATATCTCGAGGGTGAGAAAGTCGGACGGGTTCAGCCGTGCACGCGAGGTTGATCCTTTACACAGAAGGCGAGCGTCACTCTGAAATTTGTCCCATCGCATACAGTGTTCAATGAATTCTGGATCAATCTTTTCTCTATTGAGATCAAAATTTGGATATTCGGAGGTGGCGTAAAGTTTATCGTGATCGCTTGGGACTACCGCGAATGCCCCTTTCGATACCCACATTTTATTGTATACAATTTGAGTGGATCGAACCTGATTTAGCAATTTTGTCTTAAGTGTGCTGCCGGATACCTGAGAATGAAGGTGGCTCCCGTTTCCATACCATCGGACGCCGAGCAGGCCATATTCCTTCCGACTTGAGACTTGGACAGTCGATGCTGCCTTTCGACAGACATCCCCCATCTGGACTTTTGCCCACCCATCCGGCACCTCACGCGACATAGCCGAGCTCCCGCAGAAACCCCATCATCCGCGCTTCTGCGATGTCGCGCTCGGCCTGAAGATCGACCAGCTTCTCAACTTCAACTGCGACATCCACCGCTTCGGCCTCCTCGCCGAGATGCACATAGCGGCTGATATTCAGGTTGAAGCCGTTGGCCTCGATCTCGCTGACCGGGACGACGCGCGCCAGCTGCTCTACATTGACGTAATCGGCATAGGCGCGCGCCAGCGTCGCGACATTGACCTCCGACAGGTGGTTCTGGTTCTTGCCGTCGACGAACTCGGCCGCGCCATTGACGACGAGGATCCTCCCCCGCCGCGACGCCAGCTTCGTCTTGCGCAGGATCAGGATGCAGGCGGGAATGCCGGCCCCGTAGAAGAGATTGGGCGCGAGGCCGATCACAGCCTCGACGAGATCGTCGCGGATCATCCCCTCGCGGATGCGCCCCTCCGTGCCGCCGCGGAACAGCACGCCATGCGGCAGCACGACGCCGCAGACGCCATCCGCCTTCAGGCTCGCCACCATATGCTGGACGAAGGCGAGGTCGCCATAGCTCTTGGGCGGGCAGCCATAGCGATCGCGGCCATAGGCGTCGCCCTGGCTCCAGACATCATGCCCCCAGCTCTTCAGCGAAAAGGGCGGATTGGCGAGCACGCGGTCGAAGGTGCGGATGCCCGCCGGACGCTTCATCATGTTTATGCCGTCGGCGCCATCCGGCCCGAAGACCAGATGCTTCGGCTCCAGCAGCGTATCGCCGCGCGCGATCTTCGCGTCGTCGATATCGTGCAGGAAGAGGTTCATCTGGCAGATCGCCCAGGTGTTGAGGTTCTTCTCCTGGCCGTAGAGCGAGAGGCTCTTCGCATTCTGGCCCTGCCGCTCCAGATGATGCACGGCCTCCAGCAGCATGCCTCCCGAGCCGCAGGTCGGGTCGTAGATCGACATGCCCGCCTCGGGCTTCAGGCATTCGACGATCAGCCGCACCACCATCTTCGGCGTGTAGAACTCGCCGCCCTTCTTGCCGGCGTCGTCGGCGAATTTGGCGATCAGATACTCATAGGCCTGGCCGAGCACATCCGGCTCGACATCGACATTGCGCAGCCGATGGGTCTCGAAATGCTGCAGCAGCTTTTCGAGCATCGCGTCCGGGAAGCGCTCCTTGTTGTTGAAGTCGACATCCTGGAACACGCCGCGCAGCTTCATGTTCGCGTCTTCGATGGCACGGAAGGCCGCGTTCAGATGGGCGCCGATATCGGTGGTGTGGCGGCGCACATCCTTCCAGAAATGGCCCTTCGGAATATCGAAGCGATGCTCGTCGGGCGAGGCGGCGATCGCCTCGTCGCGATAGCGCGCCAGCCGTTCCTCATATTCCTCCTCCCACACATCCGAGAGCCGTTTGAAGAACAGCAGCCCGAAGATGTAGTGCTTGTAGTCCCCGGAATCGATCGATCCGCGCAGGATGTCGGCCGCCCGCCAGAGGTGGGTTTCGAGCTGCGAAAGCGTCAGCGCCATTGGTCTCTGCCCCTGTCATTCCGCGGCTGCCGGGAGTTCTGCTCCCGCTCGACAGCCTCTGGAATGTCCTTTTTGTCGTTCGTCGATTTATGCCTTGGATAGAAGCGAAGCGAAAGCGGCAGGCAACCACGCGCACCCTTCCCCTGCCGCCTGCAACCACCTTAGGATGCACCTCCAGAGCGTGGCAGGGGACATGGCGAGACAGGTTTGAGTGGCGTGCTTGGGCTGCAATGCGAGCGCATCGATCTCAAGCCGCAGCAGCTCCTCCCGTGCCGCAAGAGCGCCCTCGACGACGTGACGCTGCCCCGCGCCCGAGATGGCTGCCCCGGGGGCGGGGAATGGCTCGAGGACGCGCCGGCCACCAAGGGACTCGCTGGAGCGGATCGAGGGACCGATGGCCGGACCGCAGTCAACTGGACATGCCCTCTGCAAAATGGCCGCTCCCCTAGCAGATCAAGCCTAATCATCGTCTCGTATTGTAAGCAAAATTATCAAGAACTCATGTGTTTGTGAGGACGGGATCTGTCTATCTGATGCCCAATAGCGCGTCAGCTATAGAAAAACTGCGCTCAATCAAGAGTTGCACTGACGCAGGATCATGATGATTTCAAGAACCAAGCCGCATGCCGATACCCGCCTTGCCCGCTTTCTGCAGAAGCGGATCCTCGAACTGAAGCCGAAGACGCAGGGCGAGATCGCCTTCGAGGCGGGCTTCGTCAATGCGAATGTACTGGCCATGATCAAGAGCGGCGCCACCAAGCTGCCGGTCGACCGGGTGCCGGCTCTGGCGAAGGCGCTCGCCTGCGATCCCGCCTGGCTGCTCCGTCTGGCCCTGGAGCAAGAGCCCGGGGATACGACGGCCGCCGCGCTGATGGAAATCATGGGCGCGACCGTCACGCGCAACGAGATCGCCTGGCTGACGGAGATCCGGGACGCCTCTGGCAACAGCGACCCTAGCCTGACCTCGAGGGCGCGCAGTGCGCTCCGGGCGATCTTCGGAAAGTAGGGTGGACACCCACGCAGACGAAGCTGATCCGGCAGTCTTCCCGCCGTGCAGGATGACTCGCCACCACAATCGAGAGGATCTCGCTTCGCTGTACCAGAGACGGAAAGCGAGACGGCGCGCTGTGACGAGCCTGGCGGTCGCTCGCGGTAATTGACAGGAGCCGCCGCCCGGCCAACTCTCGGGCGAGCGGCGGCGTCAAATGCCTCTGCGGGCTGCTTTATGACGAGGATCAGAATCATCTTGTTCGTCAATGGACAGCTCGACACCGCCTTGCGCCAGGCAGGCGTATCGAGCGATGTTGCCACCGCCGCATCGGCGTCTGTCGCCGAGCTGGAGTTGAGGCTGAACAAGCTCGCCGGCGAAGTGAAGGTGCTCAAGGCCGTTCTGCTCATGGCTCTCGGCGTCATCTGGCTTCTGTTCATCAAGAACCTGGGCTAGCCGGGGACGCGGCAAACGACGGAGCCGCTCCCTCGACGCTGTCTCGTTCGGCGCTGGCGCCTCATCCCTGCACTATGCCGGCAGCGCGGCTTCGCCAGTCGCGGCCGCAGGGGCTGCCACGGCGCGGTCGGCGAACTTGACAGACGCCTATTGCGATCTGCGGTTGATGTGATCGAGCGGATACGGCGCGGCCTTGTCGCTGGCAGCGACGCGTAGCGGACTGCGGCGGCCTCGCCAGATATCAAAGCACTGCAAACACTGTACAAACAGTGCTAGCTGTACCCGTCGATCAGCTCGTCGGGCCTACACTCGGCAATGAGGCGCGGCTCGTCCAGAATGACGATCGTCTGACCTTCCACGCGAATACTCGATTTCTCGAGAGCCGCGAGGGCGCGCGAGAAGGATTCGCGCGTCATCCCCAGTTCGGAGGCGATGAGCGTCTTCTCATAGGGAAGCGTCACACGGCCAGTCGCGCTCTGGCGGGCCGACAGAGCGAGAATGTAGCAGCCCACGCGCTCTGCAGACGATCGGAGCTTCAGATTCTTGATCTGCCGCACCATCCGGCGGAATTGTCGTGCGAGGCTGCCGATTACCGCTTGTGCCAGCGCAGCGTCGGCCGCGACCGCCGCGCGAAAGGTCTCCGCCTGGAACAGGATGAAGCGTGACGGCTCGGGTACGCGCGCGCCCATCAGATAGGGCGCGCTGGTGACGACGGCAGCGGGAATGACGAGTTCGGGCGCGCGCACGGCCTCGATGAGAACTTCGCGCCCTTCCTTCGAGCGCCCGAACAGCTGCGCCGATCCTGCCATCACGACGAGCTGGAAGGTGGGAACGTCGCCCTGCTCGAACAGAACCGTGCCCGCGGGAACACTGTGCTGCAAGGCGCTTCCCATGAGCTCGGCGCGGACAGCAGCCGGCAAGCCCTGCAAGAACGGCAGATCGTCGGGCAGATCCATCGATGTCACCACACTCACGTTGCGCACTCCAGGTGTGAGACAAGTCACGAACTAGAGTGACAAATATCACGTTTAGAATTGATATGAATCAAGGAAAGTGCGCCACCGCCCCATCATCGTCGCATCAGAGAGTCGAGGGCCTGCCTCGCTCCCGTTCGCCAAGGACGATCGACGATGCAGACGAGCGCTATCCCCAAGGCCAACCAGATACTCGGCATGAGCACGGCCGCCTTCACGGCCTGTTTCGCGGTCTGGACGATCTTCGCCATCATCGGAATCCAGATCCGCGATCAGCTCGGCCTTAGTGAGACCGAGTTTGGCCTGCTGGTCGGAACCCCGATCCTGACCGGATCGCTCATCCGCGTCGTCCTCGGCATTTGGGCCGATCGCTATGGCGGACGCCTCGTGTTCACCGCGACCATGCTGGCCGCGGCGCTGGCGACTTTCCTGCTGTCCTACGCGACCACCTATCCGCAGATGCTCCTCGCCGCGCTCGGCGTCGGCATCGCCGGCGGCTCCTTCGCTGTCGGCGTCGCCTATGTCTCGCGCTTCTTTCCGCCCGAACGGCAGGGAACGGCGCTCGGCATCTTCGGCGCCGGCAATGTCGGCTCGGCGGTGACGAAGTTCCTGGCGCCCTTCGTGCTGGTCGCCTTCGGCTGGCAGACGGTGGCCGAGGTCTGGGCTGCCGGTCTCGCGATCATGGCGGTGCTGTTCTGGTTCACCACCAGCGACGATCCGGTGCATGCCGAACGCCGCCGGACGGGCCAGCGGCCGAAAAGCGCGTGGCTCGAACTCGAGCCGCTGAAGAATGTGCAAGTCTGGCGCTTCTCTCTCTACTACTTCTTCGTGTTCGGCGCCTTCGTCGCGCTTGCGCTCTGGCTGCCGCAATATCTCATCAATGTCTACGGCCTCGACATCAAGTCGGCCGGCATGGTCGCCGCCTTTTTCTCTGTGCCGGCGAGCCTCTTCCGCGCCTATGGCGGCCATCTCTCCGACACCTATGGCGCGCGGCGCGTGCTGACCTGGACCTTCCTGGTCGGCATCATCGCCACCTTCATCCTCTCCTATCCGCCGACCGACTATGTCGTGCACGGCGCCGACGGCGACTACGCCTTCCGCCTCGCCATGGGGCTGCCCGGCTTCATCGTCACGATCTTCGTGCTCGGCTTCTTCATGGCTCTCGGCAAGGCGGCCGTCTACAAGCACATCCCCGTCTACTATCCGAGCCACGTCGGCTCAGTCGGTGGCCTCGTCGGGATGATCGGCGGGCTCGGCGGCTTCGTGCTGCCCATTCTCTTCGGCGTCCTGCTCGATCTCACCGGTCTCTGGACGAGCTGCTTCATGGCGCTGTTCGTGCTCGTCGGCATCGCCCTCGTCTGGATGCAGGTCGCGGTCCGGCAGATGGAGCGGGGCGCGGCCGGCCCGGCGCTCGAGGCACTGCCGCCTTTCCCGGAGATGCAGGGCATGCCGGCGCCGGTGGCGACGGCGAAGCCCGGCAAGGCGGTGCTCTCCGACTGGCGTCCCGAGGATCCCGCCTTCTGGCGCGACACGGGCCGCGCCATCGCCCGGCGCAACCTGTTGCTCTCCATTCCCGCGCTGCTGCTTTCCTTCGCGGTCTGGCAGGTCTGGTCGGTGGTGGTCGCCAAGCTGCCGCTCGTCGGCTTCACGCTCACGACCGACCAGCTGTTCCTGCTCGCCGCCCTGCCGGGCATCTCCGGCGCGGTGCTGCGCATCTTCTATTCCTTCATGGTGCCGATCTTCGGCGGCCGGCTGTGGACGACGCTCACCACCTGGTCGCTGATCATCCCCGCGGTCGGGATCGGCTATGCCGTCCAGGATCCCGGGACGCCCTATGTCGTGCTGCTCGGCCTCGCGCTTCTCTGCGGCTTCGGCGGCGGCAATTTCGCCTCCTCCATGGCCAATATCTCGTTCTTCTTCCCGAAGGCGGAGAAGGGCAACGCTCTGGCGCTCAATGCCGGGCTCGGCAATCTCGGCGTCAGCGTCGTCCAGTTCGTGGTGCCGATCGCAATCACGGCCGGGGCCTTCGGCGCGCTCGGCGGCGACCCGGCCATGGTGACGACAGCGGCCGGCGAGGCACCGCTCTGGCTGCAGAATGCCGGCTTCGTCTTCGTCCCCTTCATCGCGCTGTCTGCCTTCGCCGCCTGGTTCGGCATGAACGACATCGCCTCCGCCAAGGCCTCGTTCGCCGAGCAGGCGGTGATCTTCCAGCGGCGGCACAACTGGATTCTCTGCTGGCTCTATACCGGCACCTTCGGCTCCTTCATCGGCTTCTCGGCCGGCTTCCCGCTGCTCGCCAAGATGCTGTTCCCGGATGTGAACGCGCTGTCGCTCGCCTTTCTCGGCCCCCTGGTCGGCGCGCTTTCGCGCTCCGGCACGGGCTGGCTCTCCGATCGCTATGGCGGCGCCCGCGTCACGATGCTCGTGTTCGTCCTGATGATGGCCGGCTGCGCCGCGCTGCTGTGGTTCATCGGCATCAAGGATCAGCCGGGCGCCTTCTGGGGCTTCTTCGCCGCCTTCCTGCTGCTCTTCTTCGCCAGCGGCGTCGGCAATGCCTCCACCTTCCAGATGATCCCGGCGATCAGCGCCAGCGAAATGGACCGCCTGATGCCGGGGGCCGATGCCGAGACGCGGCGCCGGCAGGCCGAGAAGGAGGCCGCGGCCATGACTGGCTTCACCTCCGCCATCGCCGCCTTCGGCGCCTTCTTCATCCCCAAAGGCTTCGGAACCTCGATCGCGATGACCGGCGGCGCCGGGGCCGCCATCTGGGGCTTCCTCGCCTTCTATGTGAGCTGCCTCGCCATCACCTGGCTCGTCTACGCCCGCAAGGGCGGCCTGCTGCACGACATCGAGCGAGGCCGCCGCAAAGCCGTCGCGCGCCCCGCCCGGGCGGCCTGATCCGTCCGCGAAACAAGGGACCACACCCATGTCGCATTTCGTCGACCGCCTGACCTTCTTCCGCAAGAACGTGGAGACCTTCTCCGAGGGTCATGGCGTCGTCACCGCCGAGGACCGTTCCTGGGAGGACGGCTATCGCAAGCGCTGGCAGCACGACAAGATCGTGCGCTCGACGCATGGCGTGAACTGCACCGGCTCCTGCTCGTGGAAGATCTACGTCAAGGGCGGCATCGTCACCTGGGAGACGCAGCAGACCGACTATCCGCGAACGCGGCCGGACCTGCCCAATCACGAGCCGCGCGGCTGCGCCCGCGGCGCCTCCTACAGCTGGTATCTCTATTCCGGCGCGCGGGTGAAATATCCGATGATCCGCAGCCGGTTGCTGAAGCTGTGGCGGGCGGCGCGCGCCACCCTGCCGCCGGTGGCGGCCTGGGCCTCGATCGTCGAGGATGCGGACAAGCGCAAGTCCTACACGTCGATCCGCGGCCATGGCGGCTTCGTGCGCGGCTCCTGGGACGAGGTGAACGAGATCGTCGCGGCCGCCAACGCTTATACGGTGAAGGCGCACGGACCCGATCGCGTCATCGGCTTCTCGCCGATCCCGGCCATGTCGATGGTGTCCTACGCGGCCGGCTCGCGCTACCTGTCGCTGATGGGCGGCGTCTGCATGTCGTTCTACGACTGGTATTGCGACCTGCCGCCCGCCAGCCCGCAGACCTGGGGCGAGCAGACCGACGTTCCCGAAAGCGCCGACTGGTACAATGCCGGCTTCATCATCGTCTGGGGCTCGAACGTGCCGCAGACGCGCACCCCCGATGCGCATTTCTACACGGAGGTCCGCTACAAGGGCACCAAGAGCGCCGTCGTCAGTCCCGACTATGCCGAGGCGACCAAGTTCGGCGATATCTGGCTCAATCCGAAGCAGGGCACCGACGCCGCGCTGGCCCTGGCCATGGGCCACGTCATCCTACGCGAATATTATCTCGACCGCACGGTGCCCTATTTCGACGACTACGCGCGCCGCTACACCGATCTGCCGTTCCTGGTGCGGCTCGCCGAGCGCGACGGCCGGCTGGTGCCCGAACGCCTTCTGCGCGCATCGGAGATGGCCGGTGGTCTCGGCGAAATCAACAATCCCGACTGGAAGACCGTCGCAATCGACGAGACCAGCGACACGCTCGTCGCCCCGCACGGCTCGATCGGCTATCGCTGGGGCGAGGATGGCAAGTGGAACCTGGAGGAGAGAAGCGGCGATGGCCGCGACATCCGCCTGAGGCTGACGCTGGCCGGCGACGCCGCCGAGATCGCGGCTGTCGACTTTCCCTATTTCGGCGGCCGCGCCACCGAGCATTTCGTCTCGACCGAGCATGGCGAGATCCTCACCCGCAATCTGCCGGTCCGGCGGATCACTCTCGCGGACGGCTCGGAAGTGGCGGTCGCGACCGTTCATGACCTGATGATGGCCAATTACGGCCTCGATCGCGGCTTCGGCGGCGATCATGCCGCAACGAACTATGACGAGGACGTGCCCTTCACGCCCGCCTGGGCGGAGAGGATCACCGGCGTCAAGCGCGATTCGATCATCACCGTCGCCCGCGAATTCGCCACCAATGCCGAGAAGACCAACGGCCGCTCGATGGTCATCCTCGGCGCCGGCGTCAATCACTGGTACCACATGGACATGACCTATCGGGGGATCATAAATCTCCTGGTGTTCTGCGGCGCGATCGGTCAGTCCGGCGGCGGCTGGTCACACTATGTCGGGCAGGAGAAGCTGCGCCCGCAGACGGGCTGGGCGCCGCTGGCCTTCGGGCTCGACTGGAATCGTCCGCCCCGTCAGATGAATTCGACCTCGTTCTTCTACGCGCATACCGATCAGTGGCGCTACGAGACGCTGACGGCGGCCGAGATCCTGTCGCCGACGGCGCCCGCCGGTGACTGGAGCAACAGCTTCATCGACTACAACGCGCGCGCCGAGCGGATGGGCTGGCTTCCGTCGGCGCCGCAGCTCAAGCAGAATCCGCTGGCCATCGCCGCTGCCGCGAGCGCGGCCGGCCTCGAGCCGAAGGACTATGTCGCCCAGGCTCTGAAATCCGGCGAACTCGAGCTCTCCTGCCACGACCCCGACGACCCGGCGAACTGGCCGCGCAACATGTTCGTCTGGCGCTCCAACCTGCTCGGCTCGTCCGGCAAGGGACACGAATATTTCCTCAAGCACCTGCTCGGCACGACGCATGGCGTGATGGGCAAGGACCTCGGGACCGAGGGCGCGGTCCGCAATACCGAGGTCACGTGGCACGACAAGGCGCCCGAGGGCAAGCTAGACCTGCTGGTGACGCTCGACTTCCGCATGTCGACGACCTGCGTCTATTCCGACATCGTCCTGCCGACGGCCACCTGGTACGAGAAGAACGATCTCAACACCTCGGACATGCATCCGTTCATCCATCCGCTGTCGGCGGCGGTGGATCCGGCCTGGGAGTCGCGCTCCGACTGGGAGATCTACAAGGGTCTCGCCAAGGCCTTCTCCGACATCGCGCCCGAGGTGCTCGGCGTCGAGCAGGATGTGGTCCTGACGCCGATCCAGCATGACAGCCCGGCCGAGATGGCGCAGGCGCTCGACGTGAAGGACTGGAAGCGCGGCGAGGTCGAGCCGGTCCCCGGCAGGACCATGCCCTCGATGAGTGTCGTCACGCGTGATTATCCACATCTCTACGAGCAGTTTACCGCGCTCGGCCCGCTGATGGGCAAGGTCGGCAATGGCGGCAAAGGGATCGCCTGGAACACCGGGCATGAAGTCGATGCCCTCGCGGCGCTCAATGGCATCAGGACCGAGGGCCTCGCCGCCGGCCTGCCGCGCATCGAGACGGATATCGACGCCGCCGAGGTGATCCTGATGCTGGCGCCGGAAACCAATGGCGAAGTGGCGATCAAGGCCTGGGACGCGCTGTCGAAGATCACCGGACGCGAGCATGCCCACCTTGCCCGGCCGAAGGAAGACGAGAAGATCCGCTTCCGCGACATCCAGGCCCAGCCGCGCAAGATCATCTCCTCGCCAACCTGGTCGGGCATCGAGAGCGAGAAGGTCTGCTACAACGCCGGCTACACCAATGTGCATGAGCTGATCCCGTGGCGGACGCTGACCGGCCGCCAGCAGCTCTACCAGGATCACCTCTGGATGAGGGCCTTCGGCGAAGGTCTCGTCACCTGGAAGCCGCCGGTCGATCTCAAGACCATCCCCGGCATCAAGGACCTGCGGCCCAACGGGCACAAGGAAATCGTCCTCAACTTCATCACCCCGCATCAGAAATGGGGCATCCACTCCACCTATACCGACAATTTGCTGATGCTGACGCTGAACCGCGGCGGTCCGGTGGTTTGGATCTCCGAGACGGACGCCAAGGTCGCCGGCCTTGTCGACAATGACTGGGTCGAGGTCTTCAACATCAACGGCGCGCTCACTGCCCGCGCCGTCGTCTCCCAGCGCGTCAAGCCGGGCATGATGATGATGTATCACGCGCAGGAAAAGATCATAAACACGCCCGGTTCCGAGATGACCGGCAATCGCGGCGGCATCCACAATTCGGTCACCCGAACGGTCCTGAAGCCGACCCACATGATCGGCGGCTACGCCCAGCAATCCTACGGCTTCAACTACTACGGCACCGTCGGTTCCAATCGCGACGAATTCATCGTCGTCCGCAAGATGGCCAATGTCGACTGGCTCGAGGGGCCGCTCGCAACCGAAGCACCCAAGGAGGCTGCAGAATGAAGATCCGCGCCCAGATTGCGATGGTTCTGAACCTCGACAAGTGTATCGGCTGCCACACCTGCTCGGTGACCTGCAAGAACGTGTGGACCAATCGCGAAGGCGTGGAATACGCCTGGTTCAACAATGTCGAGACCAAGCCCGGCGTCGGATATCCGCGGGAGTGGGAGAACCAGAAGAAGTGGAACGGCGGCTGGCGCCGGAAGGCGAATGGCCGCATCGAGCCCAGGATGGGGGCGAAGTGGCGTGTCCTCGCCAACATCTTCGCCAATCCCGACCTGCCCGAGATCGATGATTACTACGAACCTTTCACCTTCGACTACGAGCACCTCCATACGGCCAAGGAGTCGAAGGCTTTCCCGACTGCGCGGCCGCGCTCGCTGATCAGCGGCGAGCGGATGGAAAAGATCGAGTGGGGGCCGAACTGGGAGGAGATCCTAGGCGGCGAATTCGAGAAGCGCTCCAAGGACGTGAACTTCGAGAATGTCCAGAAGGACATCTATGGCGAGTTCGAAAATACCTTCATGATGTACCTGCCGAGGCTCTGCGAGCATTGCCTCAATCCGACCTGCGTCGCGGTCTGTCCGTCCGGTGCGATCTACAAGCGCGAGGAGGACGGCATCGTCCTGATCGACCAGGACAAGTGCCGCGGCTGGCGCATGTGCGTGTCCGGCTGCCCCTACAAGAAGGTCTACTACAACTGGTCTTCCGGCAAGTCCGAGAAGTGCATCTTCTGCTATCCGCGCATCGAGGCGGGACAGCCGACCGTCTGCTCGGAGACCTGCGTCGGCCGCATCCGCTATCTCGGCGTGATCCTCTACGACGCCGACCGCATCGAGGCGGCCGCCAGCACGCCGGACGAGAAGGATCTCTATCAGGCGCAGCTCGACGTCTTCCTCGATCCGAACGATCCGGCCGTGATCGCGCAGGCGCGTGCCGACGGCATTCCCGACAACTGGCTCGAGGCGGCCAAGCTCTCCCCGGTCTGGAAGATGGCGATGGAGTGGAAGATCGCCTTCCCGCTGCACCCGGAATACCGCACGCTGCCGATGGTCTGGTATGTGCCGCCGCTGTCGCCGATCCAGTCGGCCGCAGCAGCGGGCAAGATGGGCGTCGACGGCGACATGCCGGATGTGCGCAGCCTGCGCATTCCGCTGCAATATCTCGCCAACCTGCTCACCGCCGGCAAGGAGGAGCCTGTGGCGCTCGCACTCGAGCGGATGCTCGCCATGCGCAGCTACATGCGGGCCAAGACGATCGATGGCCGCCTCGACGAGCAGATCGCGGCGCGGGTCGGACTGACCGGCGCCCAGATCGACGAGATGTACAAGGTCATGGCGATCGCGAACTACGAGGACCGCTTCGTGATCCCGACCGCGCATCGCGAATGGAGCGAGGATGCGCAGGACTTAAGAGGCTCCTGCGGTTTCTCGTTCGGCAATGGCTGCTCCGGCGGATCGAACGAGGTCGACCTCTTCGGCACCAGGACGACCGGCCGTCCGACCAACCCGATGGAGATCGCATGATGGCGGGCCACTCACCGATCCGGACCTTCAAGGCGCTTTCGGCGCTGCTCACCTATCCAGGCGCCGAGCTCGTCGCCGCCATCGACGAGATCGAGGCGGTGATCGACGATGAGAATCTGCTGCGGCCGGCATCGCGCAGCGGCCTCCAGCCGCTTCTCCATGCGCTTCGCACCGACGATCTCTTCGATCTGCAGGAGCGCTATGTCGAGCTGTTCGACCGATCGCGACGGCACTCCCTGCATCTCTTCGAGCATATTCACGGCGAAAGTCGCGATCGCGGCCAGGCCATGATCGACCTCGTCCAGCACTATGAGCGTGGCGGGCTGCTGCTGACGGCGAGCGAGCTGCCGGACTATCTGCCGCTGTTCCTGGAATTCCTGTCGACGCAGCCGCCGGGCGAGGCGCGGAGCCTGCTGGCCGAGACCTCGCATGTCCTCTCGGTTCTCGACGAGCGGGTTTCAAGCCGCAGCCCCGCCTATGGCGCCGTCTTCATGGCGATCCTGTCGCTCGCAGGCGAAGTGCGCGCGGCGCCGGTGGCGACAGAGGGCCTCGCCGAGATCGACGATCTCGCCGCGCTCGACGCGGAATGGGAGGAAACGGCCGTGGCCTTCGGGCCGGGTACGCCGGACGACGGCTGCTCGGTCGACCGGCTCAGAATTCAGATGCGCGCCGCCCGCCGCGACGCGCGGCAGACCACCGCCTGATCGGGGAGCATGCGATGTCCGGATTCATCAACAACGTCCTGTTCGGCTGGTATCCCTATCTCTGCCTGACGGTGTTCCTCTTCGGCAGCCTCGTCCGCTTCGACCGCGAGCAATACACTTGGAAGAGCGGGTCGTCGCAGCTGCTGCGGCGGCGTCAGCTCCGCTGGGGCTCGAACCTTTTCCATTTCGGCATCCTCCTGATCTTCGGCGGCCATTTCGTCGGGCTTCTGACGCCGATCTGGGTGTTCGACATGCTCGGCATCAGCCACGGCTTCAAGCAGGGCCTTGCCATCGCTGTCGGCGGCCTGGCTGGCATCGCCTGCTTCATCGGCATCGCCATGCTCGCGCATCGCCGGCTGTTCGATCCGCGCATCCGCGCCACATCGAGCTTCGGCGACATCGCCATCCTGCTTCTGCTCTGGGTGCAACTGGCGCTCGGCCTTTCGACCATCTTCGTCTCGCTCGGCCATATGGACGGGCATGAGATGGTGAAGTTCATGAACTGGGCGCAGGGAATCCTGACGCTGCAGCCGGGTGCGGCGGCCTATGTCGCCGACGTGGCGCTCGTCTTCAAGGCGCATCTCCTGCTCGGCATGACGATCTTCCTCGTCTTCCCGTTCACGCGCCTCGTCCACATCTGGAGCGCGCCCATCTGGTATCTCGGCCGGCCGGGATACCAGGTGGTGCGCACCCGCTTCGCCGATCGCCACGCCCGCAGCGCGGCATTCCCCTCCAGCCCGACCGCAGCAAAGCGCGCGCTGGCAGACGCGGCCCGCAAAGGAGGACGCTGACCATGGCGACGCTTGTCATCGATCACAAGGCGACGAGTGGCCATGCCGATGCCGAGGCTCATCCGCACGAGCATCGGCCGGCGCCCGTATCGGCCGAACCATCGCCCGAGCGCGTTGCCATGCCCCAGGTCTCCGTCAACGGCGTGCCGATCGCGCGCAAGGCCATTGCGGCGGAAGTCCAGAATTTCCCCGCGTCGAACCCCGGCGAAGGCTGGCGGGCGGCCACCCGCGCTCTCGTCATCCGCGAATTGCTGCTGCAGGAGGCACAGCGGCTGGATATCCGGGCGTTTCCGGCGACCGACGAGGCAGGATCCGTCGAGACGGACGAGGAAGCGCGGATCCGGTCGCTCGTCGAGCAGGAGGTGCCGGTTCCCGAGGCCGACGAGGCGACGCTGCGGCGCTTCTACGACAACAACCGGCGCCGCTTCATGAGCGCGCCGCTCTATGAAGCGGACCATATCCTCATCGCCGGCCGCGGTGACGATTGCGTCGCCTTCGCCGCCGCGCGCCAGGAGGCCGCGCGTCTCGCCGCACTTCTTGTCGAGGCGCCGGAACGCTTCCCCGATCTTGCCCGTGCCTATTCCGACTGCCCCTCCGCGGCGCTTGGCGGCAGCCTAGGCCAGATCGGGCCGGGCGATACGACGTCGGAATTCGAGGCGGCGTTGCACACCCTCGCTCAAGGCGCGATCTCCCCACCCGTCGAAACGCGATACGGCGTCCATCTCATCCGCCTCAACCGCCATATCGAGGGACGTCAGCTGCCCTTCGAGGCGGTCCGCGAGCGGATAGCGGACTATCTCGACGCGCATGTGCGCCGACAGGCCACTGCGCAGTACATCGCGGTTTTGATCGGCCGCGCCGAGATACGCGGCATCGCCCTCGACGGCGCGACTTCGCCGCTGGTGCAGTGAGATGGCGATGCTCGGGACATTGATCGCCTCGCTGGACAGGCCGGGCGTCGCGCTGGACTTCGTGGCGGCGCTTGGCGAGCCCGCGCTTCAGGCTCGCCTCGCCCATGCGGCCGACTCAAGCGGCAGGCCGCAGGCGGACATCGTCGCCTCGGCCGTTCGTGGCTTCATCGATACGGCATCCGACGACGACTGGCTCCAGCTCATGGGCATCATGGGCCGGGCCGCCGACCCGGGAAGGGCCGCCATGTATGCCATTCTCGAAAAGACGCTGCCCGGGTCGCGGGGAAAGCCATGAGCGCCCTCCCGCCCCGTTGCTGCTTCTACGAGCCCGCGGCGCTAACGCCATTCGCGGAAGCGCGCGCTGCGGCGCTGGCCCTTGTCCAGCCGACCGGCCGCACTCTGTCCGTGCCGCTGGCGTCGGCACATGGCCAGATCGCCGCCCGACTGGTTGTCGCGCCGCACAGCCTGCCGCCCTTCGATCAGGCCGCCATGGATGGCTACGCGATCCGCATCGCCGATTTGACGGCACCGGCATCGACGCTGCCCATCAGCGGTACGACCGAGGCAGGCGATGAACCCGACCGGCTGGCGCGCGGGACGGCCTATCGCGTGATGACAGGCGGTGCCTTGCCGCAAGGCGCCGACACGGTGGTGATGCTCGAGCGCACGCGAAACCCGGATGGCGACCGGGTGGCATTCGCTTCCCCGCCCGTCGCCGGCAGCCATATCAGGCGGGCCGGCGAAGACGTGCGCGCGGGCGATGTCGTGATCCATGCCGGCGAGCGGCTTGGCTGGCCGCAGATCGCGCTCCTTGCCGGCCTCGGCATCGACACCATCGTCGTCGCCGCGCAGATCCATATTGCTGTGCTCACGACGGGATCGGAGCTCCGCGCGCCCGGAGAGGTTCTCGCAGCCGGTGCGATCCACGATGCCAACGGACCGATGTTGGCCGCGCTGCTCGCAGAGGCCTCGACGCGGATCAGCGTGGCGACGGTTGGGGACGATCGCGCCGCCATCGCCGGATACCTCGAGGAACTGGCCGGAGCCGCCGACCTCATCGTCACCACGGCGGGCATGTCGGTCGGCGCGCGCGACCATGTGCGGCATGCCGTGCGCGACGCGGGCGGGACGCTCGACATCGTCAAGGTCGCCATGAAGCCGGGCAAGCCAGTGGCGCTCGGCCGTATCGGCGGGGCCGTGTTCGTCGGCCTTCCCGGCAACCCGCAGGCCGCAGCCTGCACGGCGCTGGCCTTCGTGCGGCCGATGATCGACGCGATGCGCGGGCAGCCGGCCCGGTCGCCCATCATGGCCATAGCGGCTTTTGCGACCGGCGCCCGCGCCGACGACCGAACGGAACTGGTGCCCGTTCGCCTTCGGATCGACCATGGCCGCCTTGTCGCCGAGCGCGCCGGCGCTGAAGGCTCGCATCGTCTCGCGCCGATGGCCGCCGCCGACGCGGTGGCGATCATCGAGCCGCTGTGCCGGCTCGAGCCTGGCGATCCGGTCGAGATCCTGCCTTTCGAGCGCGCCCCGGCCTGGAGGGAATGACGGACATGGCCTGCGCGCTTTCCGATGGCTTCGGCCGCCGCATCACCTATCTGCGCCTTTCGGTCACCGATCGCTGCGATCTGCGCTGCGTCTATTGCATGGCCGAGGACACGAGCTTCGTTCCCCGTCGCGAACTGCTGCGCATCGAGGAACTCGACCGTCTCGCCTCGGCCTTCGTGGCGCGCGGCGTCACGAAGATCCGCATCACCGGCGGCGAGCCGCTGGTGCGCAAGGGCGTCATGACGCTTTTCGCCGGCCTGTCGCGCCATCTTGAAGGCGGCGCGCTCGGCGAACTCACGCTGACGACGAATGGCACGCTGCTCGCGACCCATGCGGAGGCGCTGGCCGCGGCTGGGGTCCGCCGCGTCAACGTCTCGCTCGATACGCTGGATGCGGAACGCTATCGCGCCATCACGCGCGGTGGCTCGCTCGCTGCCGTCATGGACGGGCTCCGCGCCGCAAAGGCGGCCGGGCTCCGCGTCAAGCTCAATGCCGTGGCGCTGAAGGGCATCGTGGAGGAGGAGATCCACGATCTCATCGCCTTCGCGCATGGCAACGGCATGGACCTGACGCTGATCGAGACCATGCCGCTCGGCGATGTCGGCGCAGACCGCACGGAGCAATACCTGCCGCTGACCACGCTTCGCCGCATCATCGAGAGCCGCTGGGCGCTTGCCGATACGAGCGAGCGAACGGGCGGGCCGGCGCGCTATGCCCGCATCGCCGAGACGGGTGGGCGGATCGGCTTCATCACGCCAATGAGCCACAGCTTCTGCGAAAGCTGCAACCGCGTTCGCGTCAGCGCCACCGGCACGCTCTACACCTGCCTCGGCCAGGAGGACCGGGCCGATCTTCGCGCCGCGATCCGCGGATCGGAAGCCGACGACGCGCTCCATGCCGCGATCGACGCCGCCATCCGCGCCAAGCCGCGTGGCCACGATTTCCGCATCGAGCGCGGTCGGCCGACGCTTTCCCGGCCCATGTCGGCGCTCGGGGGTTAGGGAGATGCCGATGCCGACCGGACGCCGGCCGATCACCGCCATCGTCTATGACGACGGCCCGGCCTTCGAGGCCTTCCTCAACGGGGCGGTGGACAGGCTGGAACGCGACGGCCTTTGTCTCGCCGGGCTCGTCCAGCAGAGTATTCCGCGCCCCGGACGGCGCAAATGCGACATGGTCCTGCGCGACCTCGCGACGGGCAAACTTCATCCGATCTCGGAGGACCGCGGCGCAGAGGCGAGCGGCTGCTCGCTCGACACCGACCTGCTGCACCGGGCCTGCGCCGCCGCGGAGGCCGGCCTGTCGGCGCGAACCGCGCTGCTGGTGCTCTGCAAGTTCGGCAAGGTCGAGGCCGCCGGCGGCGGCGTCCGCGGCCTGCTCGCGGCAGCGCTGGAGCTCGGCGTTCCCGTCGTCATCGGCGTCCCGGCGATCAATCGTCAGCCCTTCGAAGCCTTCGCAGGCGATCTCGCGCAGATTCTGCAGCCGGACACGCTCGACCCGGCGCCGCTGCAGGGGTTCGTCCAACGGTCGACGGGATGATGGACGACCTCGTCCTCGCCCGCGCGCTCCATGTTCTCGGCGTGATCCACTGGATCGGCGGCCTTGCCTTCGTGACGCTCGTCGTCCTGCCGCTGTCGCGCTCCGAGGCCGGCGGAGGGCTGGTCCTGTTTCAGGCGGTGGAACGCCGGTTCTCGACCCAGGTCCGCCTGTCGGTACCGCTCGTGGGCGCAACCGGCTTCTGGATGACCTGGCGGCTGGATCTCTGGGCACGCTTCGCCGACACCGAATACTGGTGGATGGGCGCCATGCTGGGGCTATGGCTGCTGTTCATGCTGCTGCTGTTCGTCATCGAACCGCTCATGGCTCGCCGCGCGGGACCGGATGATCCGACAGCCGCGATCCGGCGCCTGCTCCTCGCCCACCGCGTGCTGCTCGCCGCCGCCGCCGCCACGGCGCTCGGCGCCGTCGCCGGCACGCACGGCTTTTCCTTCTGAGGCATGTCGACGATGAAGCGCAGCGCGGACATCCAACGAGGCTGGCAGGGGCCGGCGCTGCTCGGCCAGGGCTTTCGCCCCTTCTTCCTGCTCGCCGCCATTTTCGCCGCGCTCGCCATCGCGATCTGGCCTGCGTTCTTCAGGGGCGAGATCGAGGTTCCGACCGCCTTCGTACCGGTCGACTGGCATGTGCATGAGATGATCTTCGGCTATGGCGCCGCCGTCGTCGCCGGATTCCTGCTCACCGCGGTTCCCAACTGGACCGGCAGGCTGCCTGTCGCGGGCTGGCCGCTGGCCCTGCTCGCCACGCTCTGGTTGGCTGGTCGCGTGGCGGTCTTCGGATCCGCAGCCATCGGCGCGCCGGCGGCAGCCGCCATCGACATGCTGTTCCTCGTCACCTTCGCCGTCGTATCGGCGCGCGAGATCCTGGCAGGGCGCAACTGGCGCAACGCCAAGGTGGTCGCAGTGGTGGCGCTGTTCGCGCTCGCCAATGGCGGCTTCCATCTCGAAGCGGCAAGGGCGGGCGGTGCTTCGGTCGCGACCAGAGCGGGCCTCTCGATCATCGTCTTCCTGATCCTGCTGATCGGCGGCCGCATCGTGCCAAGCTTCACCCGCAACTGGCTCGCGAAGAGGAACGCAACCTCGCTGCCTGTGCCCTTCGGCAAGCCGGACGCGGCGATCATGCTGGTCTCCGCCGCCGCGCTGCTCCTCTGGATCGTTCAGCCCCACGCCATCTGGACCGGCACGGCTCTCGTCGCCGCGGGAATGGCGAATCTGTGGCGTCTCGCGCGCTGGAACGGCTGGGCGACCCGTTCAGACAGACTGGTGCTTGTCCTCCATGTCGGCTTCCTGCTCACGTCCGTCGGCTTCCTGTTCACCGGAGCCGCATCCCTCTGGCCGGATCGCATGCCCCAGAGCGCCGCGCTCCATGTCTGGGCTGTCGGTGGCATCGGCACGATGACGCTCGCCGTCATGACGCGAGCGACTCTCGGCCATTCCGGACGACAGCTTGTCGCGTCCCGCGCGACGCAGCTGATCTACGCGGCCATCCTTGCCGCGACGGTATTGCGGGTCGCCGCCGTGTTCTTGCCGCAGATGGCGATGCCGCTGATCGACGCCGCGGCGGCAGCCTGGATCGCCGCCTTCATCGGCTTCGCCGTCGCCTATGGGCCGATGCTCCTGCGTCTTTCGAGGAGGACGTAGACGTGCCGCGTTCTCCCTTCGGGTTGCTGCCTGCTGCGGCAGCCACGGCGCTCATAGTGAACATTTATATTGACCGCATGATTCGGCGGGGCAGGTCAGATAGCCACGGCTCGTCGAAGATGACGACCATAGGACAGAGATGTCGGTGCGCGGGTCGTGAGCCGCGCACTCGACCTCGGCTCGAGTTGCAACTCACAGCGGGCTCTGATGCTTACCTGGTGTTTCAATCAGATGGGATTTCCTGTCCAAGCTAGATCCGCTTCTTCTCCGGTAGCTCGCGTTCGCGCGCGAATGCATGGCGCGCTGTCGCCATACGCTTCGATAGCTCGCGAAATGAACGAGCCTGTCCGGCTGCTTCCCGAGGTCGACGACGAGATCCATGCGCTGTGGATCCAGGAGCCCAGCAGCGAGCCGAGGATTCGCGATCGTTGCCTGCTCGAATGCGCACGCATCGTCATGACCGGGCAGGCCGCAGACATCACCTGTCACGGCTCAGCCGCCGACGTCCCTTACTAGGCATCGTTCACCCAGTAGCGCTACACGAAAGGCGCTCATGTCACCCGAAACCAATCAAACGCAAAGTGCCTTCCGGAGCATCGAGCTCAGGCTTAGGCGCTTGATGATCTTCGCAACCATTCTCGTGATCGGCGTCGCGATCCGGGCCGTGAAGATGGCCATCGACCCGTGAGAGCCCGTCTGCTTGGCGGCTGGTAAGGGGCTCGTCTCCAGCTGCCTGCCGCCAAGTCCTGGCACCGACCCGCCTGCGGGTCATCCGCGCGGCATTAGGCAGCTGCTCGCACGCCGGCTGGCGTCCACCGGCGCTCAGCGGGCCGCGGTTGTCGAAATCAGGAATATGCGCGCCGGGGCGCCGCGCGGGACAACCGCGATGGACTATCAGTTCGTGAGATCGCGCAGCCAACCGAGGACACGGTCCTTCCATCTGGTGGCTGTCGGACGGGCCGAGGTCTGGTAGCCGTCGTGCACTGTCGCGGCGGCGTCCGCTTCGGCGGGGGCGGCCGGGCCATAGTGCGCCGCTTTCGCAAGGCGATCACGACGACGCTCCTCCGCAACCTCCTCATCCGACCAAGGCGGCGCTTCGAACACCCGGTTGCGGCGAATGACGTAGTGAGAGCGGCACGGCAGGGTCCAGTTGCCGACTGACGGATGCAGCGTGACCGTCTCACCGTCGTAGGTGATGTTCCAGTCGGTCGGCGTGAGTGGCGTAACAACCTCCTCGCCGCAACCGCAACAGCAACTGTGCGCGACGCTGCCGTATTCGAGCGAGACGTAGAGCACGCCTGGCTCGAGGGTCTCCGGGAAGCTCTCGACGAACCGGTGCTTGAGGATCTTGTCGCGCATTACGCCTGGTCCTCATTGAGCAACATGTTGCCGTCGAGCGTGTAGGTCGAGTGGTGCTCGCGCTCGAGATCGCAGTAGAAGCCGCATAGCTTCTTCCATTTGATCACCGCCAGCACCGCGTTAAGCGCGTTGAGGTCGGCGACCTGGATGTTCGAGGCATAGATGTCCCCAGCGCCGCCGCCGGTGAGAGGAATGCGCGCGTACGCCCCGACCGTCTCCCGCGTAGCTGGCGTGCTGGTCGTCACCCGTAGGATGCCGCTCAGCCCGTGGTCGCAAAGTTCGAGGCCCATGCCGATATCGACGAAGGAGACATGCCGCTCGTGCAGCCGCATGACCAGCGCCGCTTTGGCCTCGCCTGCGTCAAGGCTAACGAAGGCGAAGTCGATCCCGTCGAGTAGTCCGAGGTTTTCGGCCGTGATGGCCTCGGGGATCGCGGTGATGCCCCGGTGCATGCGGCCGTAGATCGCCTTGAAGTAATCGACCTTGAGCGGTGCCTCGCGCAGCTCTTCCAGGCTCGGCGCCCCCGGAGCGCGGAAGGCGTTGTGCTGGAGGAACTCATCTCCGTCGAAGAGCCGGATTTCGGCGACCGGGGCCTTCGCGATCATGTCGAGGATGTAGCTCCCCGACCCACCGAGCCCGATGATCGCCACGCGGTGCCCCGCGAGCTTCGCGGTGAGCGCGCCAATGCCGACCCGATCCGACGCCGTCTCGACGTAGTTGAACACGCTGTGGCCGTCTTCTTCCTCGTCGAGCGCGCGGTAAGGGCGGGGGGTGGCGGCCGGGTTGAGCACCGCCGCCGGACCCGCCAAAATCGAAGCGTAGGTGGTCATCTTGTGATGGTAATCGCGGTATCCCCCTTCAGGCTTGCTGGAGAAGGCGTGCTCGGCCGTCAGCCCGTGGCCGAGGTTGAAGCGCTTCGACTGGTGGCCGATCGCCGAGATTCGGGTACCATCCGCGAAGCAGGGATAGTCTCCATCGAAGTGCATGACGTGGGTGTCAGGCGGGCGGGTCTGGTCGCCCGCCAGCGTGAGGCTCGAGATCAGGGTGCCTCGGCGGACCTTGCGGTCCGCGTCGACATAGGGGACCTCACGCATCACGAGGAATCCTCCCACCACCTGGACGAAGTAGCCTTCCTCGCGAAGCTTCGCGAGGTCGGCGTTACGACTGAACAGTGCGCGTGACATTGAAGATCGTCCCCTGCTTGATGGTGACGACGCCGTGGGCGCCCAACTCGCCCGCGTGCGGGACCGAGGCCGCTTTGCGATAGGTCATCGAGAAGACGACGTTCGGCGCATGCGGGCCGGGGAACGCCAGATCGACAATCTGCTCGAAGGTCATCGTCGGGCCGCGGACGAGGCGCGGGCGTGTATTGACGACGATCTCGATCTCGACCGGCGGGAGCGAGGCGGTGAAGAAGCGCTCGACGCCCGGCGTGCCGAGGTCGATGAGCATAGTCGACTCGACGAGCACGTCAGTGCCGCCGCGCACCTCGAGGAATACCGCTTCATCGGGGCCGGGCATCGCAAGCGCCGCCAGTACCTGTCCGCTGATCGCGGGCTTCCCCCAACGCTCCTCACGCGAGTTCACCTCGAACTTGAAGTCGCGGTCGGTGAGGAAGGCGACGAAGCGCTCGGCGCCGGCGCCGCGCAGATCGAACGGCTCGTCGAGCCGGACGTCCTCGAAGTCGCCGTTCTCGACGATCGCGAACAGGCTGTAGCCGCGCTCCGGCTCGAGGCCGGCGGCCTCCAGGATCTGGCGACCGAGGGGAATGGGATCGGCGACCGCGAGCGGGCGGAAGTCGATGTTCTCCAGCGCGAACTGGATGCGGTACGCGTTGGCCGGGCGCAGCGCGCGACCCTCGCGGATCGCTTCGCCGACGTCGTCGAATGTCGAGATTTCCATGGATAGTTCCTTCTCGTTAGGCCGGCTTGTTCCCGGCTACGGAAGGACAATCGGTGCGTCGGCGGCCGACCGGAAAGGCGTCAGAACTTCTTTCGCAGGGTGCCTGCGGGGACGGGGCCGCAGACGAAGAAAGCCGGGCAGCGCGGGCAGACGCGCTGTGTGGGATTGGTCGGGAAGTCGCCGGCGCGTACCCCTTCGATCGCGGCACCGAGTGCCTCGCGACGGCGGCCTAGGACCAGGGGCGTCATGGCGACCAGCGAGATGCTACCGCTCGTCAGGTGTACGACCTCGGCGCTCGCACCCGGCGCATTATCGACGACCGCGAGCAGCGCTGCCGCGACGGACAGGTCCTCCGTGTCCGACTTGCGGAATACGCCCGTCCGGACCCGGCGGTAGATGAGCTTGCCCCGATCGTCGACGAGCATGTCGTCGGCTCCGTAGTGGACCTCGTCGCCGCCGAAACGGAGGATCAGCGCTTTGGGCGTCTGTGGCGTGTGCAATCCGCGCGTGCGGATGAAGGTGGCGACGAGCGCGATGGCTGCGGCGCGGAGCTCGGCGAAGCTTCCAAGCACGTCGAGGCCGTGTTCGTCGCACGCCAGACAGACGGCTGCGGCAAGACGGGTATCGTTCGAGACGTCGAGGCCGTCGAACACGATCGCTCTAACGACAGAGCGCGCCGCCTCATGCATGCGCATGTAATCAGTCTCGGTCCGGCGGCCGCCGATGCCGAGCACATGGGTGTAGAAGAAACGCCGCCGGCACTTCTCCTTATCGAGCATGGCGATCTGTGAATCGCGCAGCCGGACAGGTCCGTCGATCTCGATGGGGATGGGCTCGGCCTCGGGGGCTGGCGGCAGCGTGTGAACGAGGGCGGGTGTGCTTCGGACTACGCCGGGGCCGAGGCGCGGCAGGAAGTCGGATAGCGGCCGGTTCCTTCCGCCCGACTGTGTCGCGGCATAGAGGACGAGGCGGTCGCGTGCGCGGGATGTCGCGACGTAAAACAGGCACTCGCGCTCTTCCGCGTCGCCAGCGCGAAGCGCCTCCTTAACGTCGCCCGTCAAGCCAGCGATGACGCCATACGGCGGCAGGCACTGCGGCGCCTTGGGGCTGCCCGGAAGGGTGTCCTGGTTGAGGCCGGGAAGGTGGACGCAGCTAAATTCGAGGCCCTTGGCGCCGTGGATCGTCATAAGGCGCACGGCGTTGATACCCTGCGCGGCCTGCGGCAGTTGCCGGAGGTCGCGGTCGTCGCCGATCGCGACCAGCCTGCGGATTCGATCCAGGAGTCGCGGGACGGCACGGCCCTTTGCGCGCGGCTGAACGCGCAGGAAATTCATCAACTGCCAGATTGCGATTCCTTGGCTTCGCTCGGCGACCGAGCTTGCCTCCCCGATCCGCGCTGCGAATCGCGTGCGGTCGAGAACAATCGTAGCGAGCGTCCGCCATGGGGGCGAGTCGGCGTCGAAACCCTCGAGGACAGCAGCGAACTGGTTGAGCGCGAGATGTCCTTCTGGCGATATCGACAGGGTTCCGCGCCTCGCTAACCATTCGAGCGGCTCGTGCTCTTCGTCCCGCAACGACTCCAGCACCATACCGACGTCGCCGAGCGCCATCTCGAGGCCCGGCATGCAGGCAGTTCGGATCAGCCCCATCGCGCGGCGGTCAGCGAGCAGCGAGAGGATGGAGAGCAGATCCTTGGCCTCGCCTCGCTCGAACAGGCTGCCGAGGAAGAGCACGGGGATGCCCATGCGTTCAAGATCGCGCGCGATCTCGCCCAGCCGTTCGTTGCCGGTGCACAACACAGCCTGGTCGCGGTAGGCGATACCCGAGCGGAACAACTCGCTGATACTGTCGGCAATCGCGACGGGCTGTTCCTCTTTGCTTGTGCGCAGCCGGAGCTCGATAGGCGCACCGCGAGGTCCGCGCTCAGCCAGGAGCGCGGCACCTTTGCCGCCCGCCGTCATCTGCACGGCGAAAGCAGAATAGGCGCTCACGATCTCCTCGACGGATCGATAGTTCACCTCCAGCCTGCCCGACGTCGCGCCCCCGAAGTCCGTCGAGGCGAACCTGGACATGCTGATCGGGGATGCACCCCGAAAGCGGTAGATTGACTGCCGCGCATCGCCGACCACCCACAGGTTGTCGCCCGTCGGCCGTAGCGCTTTCAGAAGTCGAACGCTGGCGCGGTTCACGTCTTGGTATTCGTCGACGAGAATGTGGTCGTAAAGCTGACCGAGTTGGGCGGCGATCTCGTGCCGTTTCTCGAGGAGCTCGACGGGGAGCGAGACGAGGTCGCCGAAGTCGATCGCCCGGCGGTCGCGCTTCAGTCTTTCATAGACGGAGTACATCCGCGCGACCTCGGCCGCTTTCAGCGCGTTCGTGTGCTGCGGCTCCTCACTGCCTGCGGCGATCCGCATCTCCTCAGCGCGCAGAGCGTATTCGTCATGGCCGACAACCTCGTCCTTCGCCCGAGATATGGCGGCCAGGATGTCGCCGATGAGGCGAGTGGGGTCATAGAGGTCCTGGTAGTGCTCAAGCGCGAGCCGGGGGAACTCGGCTTCGAGCAATTCGACCGCCTCGACACGGTCCATCAGCCTGGGGTCGCTCGGCAGCGAGAACTCCGGGCCGAGCCGGCGGATGATGTCGAGTCCAAAGGCGTGGAATGTTCCGATCCACATCGCAGCGGCCTCTTCGGGGCGTTTGTCGGCGATCCGCTCCGCCATCTCGCCCGCCGCTTTGTTCGAGTAGGTGAGAACGAGGAGCCGGCGCGGGTCCACGCCCTCGTCGATGAGCTGGACGACCCTGGCGGTAAGCGTCTGTGTTTTCCCCGTTCCCGGGCCGGCCTCTAGGATGTATGGGCCGCCCCGATGCGCCGCGGCGGCGGCTTGAGCGGCGTTGAGCGGCTTATCCACGCGCGCCCGTTCGTCAGGCTCAATCACGGGAAGCAGGAGCGCATCGAACAATTGCTGGGCGACCGCGTCGAACGGGGCGTTCATCCGGTCCGCGATCTGCGACCCAGTCAGGCCTTCTTCGATATGCAGGCGGCGCACCAGCGCCCGCGGGATAAGGAGTTCGCGGCCGAACAGGTCCATCTGAACCTCGCGCCGCTGGCGCCGGCCGTAGTCTACGACACGGTCGATGCCGGTGGGCGATGGCTCGGACGCGCGGGCCGGATCGGCCTCGAACACGGTTGGCGACGCAGTTGCGTCGCCGAGCTCGTGATGGCCGATCTCGTGAGCGACGAGAAATGCCTGCTCGAACGGCGACCCAACCCTCTCGTGGACGATAAGGTCGTCCTCGGGCACGAGCGTCGCGCGTCCGTTGTCGAGGACCGTCGCGCCCGGATTTGCTGGGTTGACCTCGAGGCCCCGGTGCTTGGCAATGGCGACGACGAAGGCGTAGGGATCTGTCGGATCAAGCCCGCGCGCCACGGCGGCGGCATGCAGCTCCGCGGCCCGTCGGCGTCCGAGTTCAATCGCGTCCATGCGTCAGTCGCCTTCGGTAAGGAGGCGCTTACGGTCGGCCTCCGGGACGCCCGCCTCGATCAGCACCTGCTCAAAGGAGACCTGTGCCGCTGTGCCGGGTTTTCCGTCTGCCTTAAAGCGTCTGCCAGATCCGAGCGTCGAGGCCTGCCGCATCGCCGCGATCACGTACGGCTCTGGGATCTCCAGCGCCTCGCCCAGCGCTTTGAGAATCGGATGCGGCGTCCTCGACGGATCGACTTTTCGCTCCCGCAGGCAAGTGACAACCTGGCGGGGGACGCCCAACGTCCCCGCCAGCGCCTTGCCCCGTTCACCCGCCAGCGCGTCGAGCGGGTTAGGGCCTCCCTTAAGCTCGAGCCCGGCCGCCTTATGGACGATCCAGGCGGCATCGATGCGCGACTGGTCGATGGCAGAGAGGGGAGCGTCATCGTTAAGCTCTGGTGTTGCCATCAGTCTCGAGAGATCGATGAGCTGGAGCGCGAACTCCGGGTGCGCCTCGACATAGCGCGCGAGGACATCACCATCATGAGCCTCCTCCATCTGGAAGAGGTCCAGCACATCCTCTAGGGCGAGGGGCGTCGGGTTGGTGGTCATTGGTCATCCCCAGGATTGAATAGGGCCACGAGCGTTTTCAGCGCGCGCTCACGATAGTTGCGAACCGAACGGTCCGAGCAGCCGAGTGCCTTGGCGATCGTCATAACCGCTGGGTCGTTCGAATGGGTCGGCCATCCGAGCATCAGCAAATGCATGGTTCTGCTTTGTTCCGGTGGCAGGTTGTCAATCGCCAGATACACTCGATCCCGGAAATGCGGATCGGAGAGAATGTTCGCCTCAAACGTGTCTTCTGCAATTGCAGCGACGGCTTCGCGTTCCGATACATTGGTATCGGCGTCCAAGGGATCGCTGCGCCCTTCCTCGCGCCACGCACGCTCCTGCGCGTCGAGGCGTAGCCGCTTGATGGCCAGATCGAATCTGACCTCAAAGAAGTCGAGCCTCTCGTCGGGTTCATGGCGGTCCTTCGCGAGGAGCTCGACGAACCGGTCGGAGACGGCATTGCGTATTCTCTCCTTGAGGAGGGAGACGGTGTTCCCCGAAGTCTCTGCCCGCGGAAGCGCACAAAGGACGCGCTCAAAGAGGATTCTGTAGAGCCTCTCGAACCCCGTGTCCGAGTTGTCCCTTCGGCTTGCCCTGACGAAATGGAGGACGCATTCGGTGGGAACGTAGAGCGGATCCTTACGGTCGCGGATACTGGTCCGCTCAAGGAGCTCGTCGCGCGGCAGGTCTGCCAGCGCCTGCAGGAGCGCCTCGATATTGTCGGGGCGGAGGTAGGGTGTGCCGTCCTTCCTGCGCTTGGTGAGCGGAATGATCAACCTTCTCCTCCCTATTCGGAGAATGAGCATAGGTGCGTTCGAGTAGAAATTGCCACGGAAAGTGCAACCGGAACGAAACGAGGAAATATTTTGGAGTCCAGCCACTTCGGCGCTATTCGCCCGCCGGTCGGCCACTGGCTCGGCGCCCGCTAGGAGAAGCGCACCTGGCGCTATGGACAGGAAGCGTCGAGTGAACCTCAGATCGCGTCGGTCTCGCCCGTCCTTGGACGTCGCTAGCGCATGGCCGAGGTCTGACCTTAGTTGCCACGTTCCTCAACGAGAGCGAGAGGACTCGATCCGAATTGAAAAATAAGAACATATGTTCTGATTTTTCAATTCGGCCACTGGCTGTTCTCGAACCTGGGTCATCAAAATCATGCTCGAGAAACGACCCCAACTGCAGCTCGCTGCTCAAGGACGCGTTCTGGGATTGACTGTCTAGATCCAAAACGTTGGTTTATTTGCTGAAATGTCCCGACACCGACAAACAGCAGAGCTATAATGTACTTATCGAGTATCTCACTCGACTTGCATAGCGGCCTTAGCGACAATCGCCGGCGAATACAGGACGCCGGATATGAGGGTGCCGCACCCTGAAGGAGATCGCTCAAGTGCTCCCCTGCGTGATAGCAGGACGCCTTGAGTCGGTTGCACCGATAGCCCGCGAGGCTATGAATAGCCCAAAAAGATGGAAGCTCTGCGCCGCCGCACCTTCCTCTCGCTGTTCAGTAGTCGGCATGAAGCTGACAGCGAGGCGTCGAGTTCGTCTCGACAACCGTGGGGTCCACTTTGGACCGAGAACGGAGCCGCATGCAGGTAATGGCCACCACCTGTCACGATCTGAGAAATCGTAAGGCTCTTCGCCAGCTTCGATGGAAGCGTTCCTCTCCTTGCATAGATCAGCCCTTTGAGCTGGTCTATGCGGGGGGAGAAAGCATCTCTGGAAGCTTGAAAGGAGAATAGATCGACAGCGTAAGCAGGCAAGAGTAGCCGACGACGCGCGGTCGTGAACAAGAGTTCGTTGGTGCGAAGATGCCGACGTCCACAGTGAGCGCGCGTAGGGCGCGTTCGTCGTTAAGGCTTGTCGCTCGCTGTCCCCAGGGATGCTTGTCGCGCGATGAGGTTCTTGGCGCCATTGTATGACCAGGTCGTGCCGCCCGGGGACGGGATTCCGGCATCGTTCAGTGCGCGAGCAAGCGTTGCTGGTGAAAGTGCTTGTCCAGCGGGCAGTTGCGCGCCGAGGCACTCAACGAAGTCTGAGAGAGCCCTTGCCCGAGCGTCGGCCTTCCTTTTGACGGAGGATACGGCAGCCGATCTATTGGTGGCGCGCGGAGGAGCTCTATCCGTCACGCTCCTGGCTATTCCGGCTTTGATCCGCTGCGATTTGACCTTGGAATTGAGGATCGCAGCATCGAGATCGCCAGAGCGCTCTGCCAGCGATCGCTCGCCCCAGATCTGCCTGGTGGCAGCGTCGAGGACGGGAACCGCGGTCGTCGCATTCAGGGCATCAAATGCCGGCCGCATACGGTCTAGACGAGTGGCTGCCATCAGGTTGGCAATGGAGGCGAGGACCAAGATCCCGCCCATGGCCGCCGCCGCATCGACCGCCTTCGCGAATCCGGCATGATCAACAAAGGAGACCTTCCGGGAGCGTGAGAATGCTGGAATGATCTCCCAGGCCGCGCCGGCAGGCAGTGTCGCCTTGAAGGCGTTGGCGATACCGATTTGACGAGCAACAGGCGGGAGCTTGAATATCTCTTCCACCGTCTGCGGCCGACGTCGAGCAGTGCCGAAAAGGTACACGACGTATCCGGCACTGTCACTCAACGGCTCGGGTTCCTCAGTCAGTGGCAATCGTCGGCGAGCAGGCGCTCTTTCTAGTCCGCTCAATCCGCAGGAGGAGCGCCATAGCAATTCAGGCCGGCTCCTTCAATCTCTCCTGTTCGGCGTCTGTCGCTGTGCCGATTGGGTTGCAGGCGCCGGAGTACCCGCGATGCTTCGTCATGCATCAATAGGGCGAGTTCGACGCGGTCTGAAACAGCAATCGATCACCGCTGCATGGATCATCAAGCCATCGCCCCGTTCCAGTCACACAGACGCGTTGGTGGTCAGCCAGATCTCGATCGCGGCAATCATTGCCGGCCGCAAGCTGCTGCCCTGGCTTAGGGCGCGCCCAAGAGAAGGATCGAGCAGCTTGAAGCCGAGCTCATCCATGACGTCTCCCATCTTGAGGTTCCGCGTCGCCTTGATGTGACGGATCCTCGCTATAGCCCACGATTCGAGACGGTGATCGACGGTGACTGCGGATGCTGTCACGCTCGCGGCAGGCGCCGGCATTGCCGCCGAGGTGATCCACGCCTCGAAGGCCCGCTGCTCGGCGCTGGTGGCCCTTCGCCAGGCGTTCTGCAGTTCCTGCAGGCGAGTCCTCGGTTTTTATGATTCCGGCAGCGATGGTGGCCTCGGCCATCGAGCCGAATCTCCACTGCGATCCTGACCTGTTGATACCGCACCGTCTGCCCGCGCTGCCACCCGGGCGCGAAGGCTATCCACCTATTGCCTGCGAGTGTCCGAACACCGACCAAGGGGATTGTAGATGTATCTACCCATGAGCACAGGACCATAGCTAGTCTTGCCGGCGCCGCGTGGCGTACGTTGGCAGATGCATCTATGACGTCTAGGGATGACTGCGGTTCGAGATCGGTCTCGGTAGCAACCGAGCCTGAATTGCGACACCGCCACCGAGCACCGCTGTCCCGAGGGATGCCAGGCAGCAGGGGCGCATCTCTGACGAGCGCTTCCCCTCTTCGCTGAGATCAAGAAGCTACGGTGACACTGCGCCCGTGGAGACTGACCAGCTGCTTCAGCGCACTGATCTCGTCTTGGAACCACCTGCGCTGTGAAGCTGCAGTCGCCTCGACCGCAACCTCGAGGGATCTCCAGGATAGGGTACGCCTGGCGCCGCACGAGCGAAGCCGCAACAGAGACCTTCATCGGATCTGTCAAGCTATGGATAGTCAACGGATCGCGTGGGGACGGGGAACGGCTCAATGCCGCGCCATACTTGCGGGATGCGCCGACGGAGATGGCTCACAGAGACTGACGTCTGCAGCGATGCAACGCCGTCTCCGCAAGCGCCGTGACGAGTTCGTTGACGAGTCGGGGGACCGATCTGCAGTTCAGAGCTCGCGGTACTACGCCCTTTTGAGAAGTGAAGTCCTAGAACGCCGCGAGGGCCTAGGGGGATGCCTGCCGGTGCGGCAGCGCGGGGAACGGCTATCCTCCTCTGTCGGTGGCGATGACAAACGTGCGAACTCGTAGCGGCGATTTCACTCGTTGCTGACGAACCCGTCGCCCTGCACCGATCAGTGCGCCCCGCCCGCCGCCAGCGCGAAGTCTACCTCTCCATCGGCATGCTGGGTCAGGACGCCGAGCCGCTCCGGCCCGATCCGCAGGTCGATGTCGTTCGTGGCGCCGCTGCCGACGCTGAGGACGCCTGCCCCGAGCCAGTCGCGCGAGACGAGACTCAGCCAGCCGTCCGGCGCCGATCGCGCGAGCTCACAGCCTCGTCGGCGAGGATGACGCGCGGCGCCGCGACGATCGCCCGGGCGATCGCGATCCGTTGCCGCCGCCGGAGAACGCGGCGGGTAGTGGTCTAGGATATCGGCTC